>ENA-OOZQ01000005-OOZQ01000005.1-human-gut-metagenome-genome-assembly--contig:-NODE-5-length-240973-cov-7.865842_pt1 | contig 240973 bp, 245 predicted proteins | sample MGYA00241188_ERZ501399 | MGnify/ENA primary metagenome ERZ501399 (study PRJEB25962, sample SAMEA2042658) | human gut metagenome | biome: human gut; feature: human-associated habitat; material: faeces... | reverse complement strand
GCTCTAGTTATACTGCTTCTGGTGTTACTGATGTTCAGATTATTAGTGGGGATCAGTCGATGCCTGATTATACTGGTGATGGAACGATGATTGGCAATAGTGGAAACGGATATGCTGTCATCACGAAATTGTCATAATTAGACGAGGTACATTTTGAAAAATGTATCTTTTTCTTTGCTTTTTTAGAATATCCCGTTATAATAAGATTTGATGATTTTAGGAGGAGTCTTTTTATGTTAAAAACAAACTTGCCGGTACTTGTCATCCGTGATGTTGTTGTATTTCCGCATAGTGAAGTACGCATGGAATTTGACACCTTACCTCAAAAACAGTTGTTATCGCTTAGTGAAGCGTATTATAAAAATCAAATATTGGTTGTCGTCCCAAAAGACGAGTTAGAAGTGGATCCAGATGTATCTGAGTTACCAAAAATTGGTGTGATTGCAGAAGTTAAAATGCACATGGATATGCCGAACGGAAAAACTCGGGTTGCTTTGATGGGATTGGATCGTGGTGAAGTATTATCTTATACCAAAGAAGATGACTTAATCGAGTGTGTTTTAAAAGTATCTTCTAAAAAAGAAATTTCTGCTTTGGAAGAAGAAGCATATATCAGAAGTTTAAAGAATGCACTTACTCAATATATCGATGATGTCTCTTACATGAGTAACAGTTTGATATCTTCTTTGAATGAGATTCACGATTTATCCGAACTTACCGATTTGATTTCGATGGCAATGCCGTTAGATCGGGATCGTAAGTATGCTTATTTAATCGAGATGGACGCGACTGCACGTGCCATGATGCTTTTAGAAGATATGGACAAAGATATGCAAATTAGCGAATTGGAACGAAAGATTGAAAGTCGTTTATCACACGAGTTAGATAAGAATCAAAAAGAATTTATTTTAAAAGAAAAAATTAAATTAATTAAAGATGAACTTGGTGAAGGATACGATAAAGATCAAGAAATCGATGATCTACGGGAAAAAATTAACAAATTGGGATGTAGTGATAAAATTCGTGAGAATTTGTTACGCGAGGTCAGTAAATACGAACAGACACCTTCTGCTAGTCCAGAGTTATCGATGATTAAAAGTTATTTGGATTGGTTTTTGGCAATTCCTTGGACGAAAGAGACGAAAGATGTTTCCGATATTAGTGAAGTCAAGAAGAGTTTGGATGCGTCTCATTATGCCTTAGAGAGTGTCAAAACTCGTATCTTGGAATATTTAGCAGTCAAGCAGAATACGAACAATTTGAGAAGTCCAATTCTCTGTTTGGTTGGGCCTCCTGGTGTCGGTAAAACGTCTCTTGCGATGGCAATTGCTAAAAGTTTAGGACGGACATTTACCAAAATCAGTGTCGGTGGTGTAAACGATGAAGCAGAAATTGTCGGACATCGTAGGACTTATGTTGGAGCATTACCAGGTCTTATCATTCAAGGAATGAAGAAGGCAGGTACGGTGAATCCGGTTTTCTTAATCGATGAAATCGACAAGATGTCTAAGAGTAATCACGGTGATCCAGCTAGTAGTTTGTTAGAGGTTTTAGATCCAGAGCAGAACAATAAATTTATGGACCATTACTTAGATGAAGAGTACGATTTATCGAAAGTAATGTTCATTACGACTGCTAACTATTTGGATCAGATTCCAACCGAGCTTCAGGATCGGTTAGAAGTCGTAGAGTTATCTTCTTATACGGAGTTTGAGAAAGTTGCCATTGCCAAGACACATTTAATTTCGAAAGAGTTAAAAGAACATGGTCTTAGTGAAGAAGAAGTTACATTTACCGATGCAGCACTTTTAAAGATAGTGAGAAATTATACCAAAGAGGCAGGAGTTCGTGATTTAGAGAGAGTGATTGCCAGCATTTTACGAAAAATTGTCATGGACCGGTTGTTGAACAAGAAAACAGAAGCTCGTGTTGTAGAGGAAGACGATATCGAAACTTACTTAGGAAAAGTGAAGTATCTATATAATGATTCCGATATGAATACTGGTCGAATTGGTGTCGTAAACGGACTTGCTTATACGTCTTTTGGTGGCGACTTATTACCGATTGAAGCAACTTCGTTCAAAGGAAAAGGGGAACTGATTTTAACTGGAAAACTAGGGGAAGTCATGAAAGAATCTGCTATGATATCGTTGTCTTACATCAAGGCACATGCCGAAGAATTCCACATTGATTCAGAAGTATTTGAAACGAGTTCAATTCATATTCACGTTCCAGAAGGGGCTGTCCCAAAAGATGGACCTTCTGCAGGTGTCACGTTAACGACGGCCTTACTTTCTTTGTTTACGAAGACGAAGGTAAGTCCTAGTGTTGCGATGACAGGAGAGATGACGTTACAAGGAAAAGTTTTGCCAATTGGAGGATTGAAAGAAAAATCGATTGGAGCACATCGTGGTGGCGTCAGAAAGATTTTTATTCCACGTTTGAACGAGAAAGATTTAGAGGAGATTCCTGATGAGATACGAAAAGATACCAAGTTTGTTTTGGTCGATCAGTATCAGGATATTTATAAAGAGCTGTTCAAAGGAAAAAGGAGACGCGTGAAAGATGAGGGAACTATCCAACTACTTTATAACTAAAATGATTTATGCATGTCCGGAGTGTTTTCAGAATTACATAATCGATCCCAATCGATATGAATCCTTTTTGTATTATACCCGATTTGGAATGGAAGATGGCGAATGGATGTTTTTAGATGAGGCGTTTTGGGAAGAGGCGTTAAATCTCATTGCTTGCTATCGTGGTAAGTATTCGTCACCATCCATTACGGAGTTAGAAAACGATTGTATCAGGAGATGCAATACGGTTCTTCAGTGGCGACCAAAGAATCGCTTTCAAGAGAATGCAAAAGAGGCTTTGCGAAGAGAAAAGAGATATCGTGGTATTCCTCGTTATTCTCTTTGTCAAAAGGAAGATATCAAAGAACTTTTTTGGAACGATTACTGTAACTTTGAATCCATCCGTTCTTTTGATTCTACGAAAATCTTCGATGGTACGAACTATCCGGACTTTATCTATACGGTGGCATTTGTCAGTCATTTAGATGAGATTGGATTTCATTATCCTAGAATGGTCCAGAATCAGGAAGTAGCGCAGGTATTTCAATCGTATTGTCGTGATTTGTTAGGACATTTTACTCATAAAGAGTTCTATCCCAAGACGGAAGAGGGTAGTCGTCAATATCGTTTGGCAAAGCGAGTTTATCACACGACAAAGCGCGAAAGAAAAGAGGATTTATATGGCGAATGATTCTTTAGTTGATGTTATTTTAGAACGGTTTCCAGAAGAAGCAGATGACGTGATGGCTCTCTATCGGTATTTGTATGCGAAAAAGATGCTTCTTTTATGCGATGCAGAGCAACTTTATCAGATTTATCAAGATAAATGGGCATATCAATCGTTTTTGATGACAATGGAAAGTGAAACGATGCCTGTTGTGGAAGAAGAAGTCATACCAGGATTTTTATTTCTTCATCCAGAATTACTAGACCGTGTTTCTTCTCTTATCGCAAAGATGCGAGGTAAATTTCAAGATGACGAGATTCGCGAATATGAAAACGACCTCATTCGTTCGATGAACCAGATGAAGTCTTTGAAGGAAGAAGATTGGATGCAGTACAAATACGAATTCTTAGTTTATGAAACTCTCCATCGGTTGAGTTTAAAAGAACACTTCCTAAAATCACATTTTGTTTTAAAGCATTGTCCGGAAGTTGGATTATTATCCGATGAAGAAGTAATTACAGCAACTTTGATGGACTTCGATAATTTTACAAACCTTTTGCTAGGTAATATTGTGAAAGATGATCCATCTTATCTTGGCACGATTTCTTATTTAATTTCGTTTTGTGAGAGTAATTCGCTTCCTACTTTAAAGAGTGATTTAAAAGCCGTGTTAACGATACTTTCTAGTAAGAACAGGTTTCCATACAATGTACAAGCAGCAAAAGGATTAAAAAGAGTGAAACAGTACGAGTCTTTAAACAAAAGGAATCAGGAATGATTCTTTTTTTCATGTTTTCTATTTTTCCCTCATATACATTATTAGAAAAGAGGGATTATATGGAAAAAAAGGTTTCCTTTGAAAAAGAACTTTCATTTCCAGATGAAATTACGGAAGTGACTTCGATTTCATTGGATCACGATTTACAGTTAGAAGAGCAAACTGTAGAAGGTAGTTTTACAATTAGTGGTACGTATCAAGTAAAGGATACATTGGAGAAAGAATTATTTCACGAGGTCATACCTTGTACGATTGCAATCGATCCGAAGTACGATGCTAGTCAGGTTCTGTTTGATATCGACGATTTTTATTATGAGATTCCTACTTCACAGAGTGTTTTGGTTCATATCGATGTTAAATTGCAAAATCTAGTAGAAGTCCAAGTACCAGAAGAGGTCGAAGTTATATCTACTTCTTCGCGTATCGAAGATGATGCAAAAGAGGAAGAATTACAACCGATGAAAGAAGATCCATTAGATAATGTGCAACTAGAGGAAGAGGAAACGAAACCTTTAGAGGACAGAGAAGCACCACTACAAGAACCAGTTGCCAGTATGGAAGAGAACACAGAATTGTTAGAACTCACTGATCAAGATTTAACCGATGCTGTTCCCAACCAAGAAATGATTAGTAATTCAACGCCAGAAAAAGAAAATATCATTTTTCCTACTCAGCCGATTCCGGTAGAAGTTACGAATTTAGGAACTGATAAAAGTGAATCAAGTGATTTACCATCTATTTTTTCTAATCTAGCAGACTCATCAGACACGTTTTGCAAGTATCACGTTTACATCATGCGGGAGTCTGACACTTTAGAGAACGTCATTTCCAAATATCAGACTAGTAGAGATGCTTTAGCAGAATACAACGATTTGGATACTTTGCCAGTCGGTTCTAAATTGATCGTACCAAGTAATCATGAGTAAGGCACCTTATAAGATTCGATCTTTTCAGATTGTGAATGGAGAACGTCTCATCGATACAGGCGATGGGACGTTTCTATTAAAACCACATCAAGATTTAGATTCTACTTTTTCGTTTTTGGAAAATCATCGAATTCCGTTTTTTATAAGACAAGTGTATACGGATGAACGATACGATGTTTATCCGTACGAAGTACAGAAGGTGTTGGATCCTCGTTCTAAAAGACGAGACTTAAGTGTTGTTTTAGCAAGTATTCATAAGAATACTTGCTTTTATAAAGAAAAGGATATGCATCGCATCGAAACGTTTTATGAGACGTATTCTAAAAAAATAGAAGAGTTAACGGCTTACTATGATTCGATGAACGACGAGTTAGAAGGGTATTTGTTTCCCACTCCGGCAATGCAATATTATTTGAGACACTCGAGTATGATTTTTTTTCATCTTTCTTTGGCTCAAGAGTTGCTGCGAGATTGGTATCAGTTATCGCAAGATATTCCGCACGAGAGGTGGGTGTTTTGTAACCGGGCTTGTACATTAGACTCTTATTTACAAGGAAAGTGTGATGTGTTACTCGATTGGAGTAAAGCAAAATTTGCATCGCCTCTAGAAGACCTCGTTATTTTACTGACTGGGCAAGATGACTATTACAGTCTTCTTAAAACCTACGAAAGTATTTTTGAACTCACACCTTTCGAACGATTAGAATTGTGGATTATCGGATTGCTTCCCGATGAGATTCGGTTTCGAAGATCTCTGAAAGCAGATTATGCTAATTTTTTAAAGATTCAACAAATGTATCAGAGAATGGAATCGTTTTATCACGCATACTCAGAATATCAAAAGAAATAAAAGAAAGAATAGACCTGCCAATTCAATCAATAAGAGGAACGCAAATATCTTTGTCATGAAAAAGAAAAGTAAAATCAATTGATAAATGACGATGATGCTGATGGCATAAGTAATCGCTTTAAATAAAACACTTCCTCTTCGTCTTTCTTTGCAGGCAGGACAACAACAAAATTTGTTATGGCCTTTGTTTCCGTACATAATATCACCTATCGTAGTATATGATATATCTTGTGAATTTGTAAAAAAGATTTACAAATTTTGTAAATTACGATATAATTAGTGATATCAAAAGCGATGAGTCTAAGGAGTATTCTAATCTGTATGATATAGAGAACTCATGGTTGGTGGAAATGAGTGCATCAGTTAGGAGAAGGTAGTAGAGGAGCTTAAGACTTGAATACATAGGGTTTTACGGGGCTAGCCGTTATCTAGAAATGAAGAGCATAAAGTAAATCTGTTTCGAAAGAATTTGCTTTGTGAAGCTAAGGTGGTACCGCGGAAAAAGTTTCGTCCTTACATGGTAAGGAGGAACTTTTTTTATGACTGAAAAAGATTATGAACAAGTAAAAAATGCATTTGATTCGTATTATCAATCTTATCAAGATATCAGTGATGATATTAGACATAAGTATGATCATTCTTACCGAGTGGCACACTTAATGGAGATGATTGCAAAGAGATTAGGATACTTGGATAGTGATATCATCTTAGCGCGCACGATTGGTCTTTTACACGATATTGGAAGATTCGAACAGTTAAAACAGACGAAGAGTTTTAAAGATAAAAAGTTCGATCATGCTAGTTACGCGATCACGTATTTGTTTGATTTGGGACATATTCGTGATTTTGTGAGTGATGACCGTTATGATACGATTATTAAAGAAGCAATCGATCATCATAGTCGGTATGCTTTAGAAGGAGACATTTCAGAAGATGCACTTCCTTTTTGCAAACTGATTCGTGATGCCGATAAAATCGATATTTACGAAGTGTGTGCCCATTATTATCCTTATTATTTTGATGGCAATATTACGCCATCTATTAAGAAAGAATTTGAAAGTGAAAAAGCGATTCATAATGAAAATCATAAGACGAAAAGTGATTCCGTCATTCGTATGATGGCAATGTTATACGATTTTAATTACGATGAATCGTTCGATATTTTAGTAGAAACGGATAACTTTGGTTTTTGGGCATCTACTGTTGAAGTTGCACCAGCAGCTGAAGAAGAGTTCCGTCAGTATTTAAACAAATGTTATCAAAAAATAGAGAGAGGTGTTTAAGATGTTAGAAAAGAAATACAACCCAGAAGAAGTAGAGAAAACAAGATACGATTGGTGGCTAGACCATGGATATTTTAAAGCAGGCGATAAGAGTAAACCACCGTTTTGTGTCGTCATTCCACCTCCTAATGTAACCGGTAAGTTACACATTGGACACGCTTGGGATACGACGTTACAGGATATCATCATTCGTTACAAGCGAATGGATGGATACGATGCTTTATGGCTTCCAGGAATGGATCATGCCGGAATTGCAACGCAGGCTAAAGTTGACCAAAAGTTAAAACAAGAGGGAATCGATCCTAGAAGTATGGACCGTAACAATTGGTTGAAGCACGCTTGGGCTTGGAAGAATGAATACGCTCAAAATATTCATGAACAATGGAAAGTATTAGGATTATCGCTAGATTATACGAGAGAGAGATTTACCCTTGACGATGGACTTTCGAAAGCTGTTCGTAAAGTATTCGTCGATTTGTATAACGAAGGATTAATCTATCGTGGTGAGAGAATCATCAACTGGGATCCAGAGGCTAGAACAGCACTTTCTAACGAGGAAGTTATCTATAAAGAAGTAGAGGGAGCATTTTATCATATCAAGTATATGATCGATGGCGAAGATGGCAATTATCTAGAAGTTGCTACGACGAGACCGGAAACTTTATTTGGTGATACGGCAGTTGCGGTCAATCCAAAAGATGAAAGATATCAAAAGTATATTGGTAAAAATGTCATTTTGCCAATCGTCAATAAAAAAATTCCGGTTGTTGCAGATATACATGCTGATCCAGAGTTTGGTACTGGTGTCGTAAAAATCACACCGGCCCATGATCCAAACGATTATCAAGTTGGACTTCGTCATAACTTACCGCGAGTAGTCGTTATGAATCCAGATGCGACGATGAATGAAAACGCTGGTAAGTATCAAGGAATGGATCGTTTTGCTTGTAGAGAAGCATTGGTAAAAGATCTACAGGAGGCTGGACTTCTCATCAAAATCAAAAAGATTATGCACAGTGTTGGTCATTCAGAGAGAACCGGAGTTATGGTAGAGCCATATTTATCAAAACAATGGTTCGTTAAGATGAGACCTTTAGCAGATGCCGTTTTAGCAAATCAAAAGAAGAAAGATAAGAAAGTGAACTTCGTTCCAGCCAGATTTGAGAAAATCATGAACCATTGGATGACGATTACATACGATTGGTGTATCTCTAGACAACTTTGGTGGGGACACAGAATTCCTGCTTGGTATAAAGATGGCGAAGTATACGTCGGTATGGAAGCACCAGAAGGAGAAGGTTGGACACAAGATGAAGATGTTTTAGACACTTGGTTTTCTAGTGCCCTTTGGCCATTTAGTACATTAGGTTGGCCAGAAGAGACCGAAGACTTCAAGAGATATTATCCAAATCATGTTTTAGTAACTGGATACGATATCATTCCTTTCTGGGTTAATCGTATGACGTTCCAGGGCCTTCACTTTACGGGAAAGCGTCCGTTTGAAACTTGTTTGATTCACGGTTTGGTTCGTGATAAGCTTGGTCGTAAAATGAGTAAGAGTTTAGGAAATGGAGTCGATCCAATTGCCGTTGCGAAAGAGTACGGTATGGACTCTTTGAGATTTTTCTTAACGACGAATTCTGCTCCTGGAATGGATTTGAGATACGATGAAGAAAAAGTAAAATCCACTTGGAACTTTATCAATAAACTTTGGAATGCTTCTCGTTTCGTTTTGATGAACGTAGAAGGCATCAACGATTTATCATTTGATAAGAAAGAACTACAAGTTGCAGATAAATGGATTCTAAATGAATTAAACCAAACGATTAAAAAGGTTCGCAAGAGTATGGATAAGTATCAATTCCATACCGTCGGAAATATGTTATATTCGTTTGTTTGGGACGACTTCTGCGATTGGTATATCGAACTTGCTAAGAGCAATATGACGGATACTACTAAGAAGGTATTACTTCTTGTCTTAACAGATATTTTAAAGATGTTACATCCGTTTATGCCTTATGTAACAGAAGAAATTTATCAAGCATTACCGGTAAAAGATGCTGAGTCTATCATGATTAGTGCCTATCCGGTAGCAAGTCGTACTTATTCTTTCGCTAGTGTCAGTGAAGATTTCCAATCTGTTTTAGATGATATCGTTTCCATTCGTAATTTAAAAGCGAACAATAACATCAAAAAAGAAAATGCAGTTATGATTTCGGGTAGAGAAGAGTATTTACCATATTTCTGTTCTTTATTAAAAATATCTGAATCTACCTCAAAAGAAGGAATGCAAGAAGTTCATTACGAATCTAAGAATGTTTCTGTTACGTATTATCTAGAAGAAGAAACAATCGACAAAGAAGCACTTCATCATGAAATCGAAATGTTAGAAAAATCGATTGCTAGAAGAGAAAATTTATTAAAGAATGAAAACTATGTTACCAAAGCACCTGCTAATGTCGTTCAACTCGATCGAACGAAACTGCAAGAAGAAAAAGAAAAACTTTCTCAGTTAAAACAAAAACTTTCATAAAAGGTTGCAAATGAAGAAGAAAATCGGTATACTGTAAGTGATGAATGAGAAATCATTCAAAAAAGGGAATGCTCAATATAGGACTTGAGCACTTACCTTTAGTTTTGGGTTAGTACTTAGTCCATTGGACTTAAGTACTTTTTTCTTGTATTGATTTTATCTTACAATTGTAAATAAAAGTGCAATAAGCAAGAAGATAATTATTAATAAAGAAAGAATTAAAAAATCCTTTTTATACATAACTATCAACCTCCTTTCTAAGAAAGAAGGTAAGTACTTGGGGATTGAACATTCCGCGAAAATTTTAACAGAATAAAAGAAGAAAAACAAATTGTTGATTTTATAAATTCATATAGATAATAACTTGAAAAAGACAAAATCAATCTTATATTTCCAAAATACAATTTTGGATAAATTTGGAAATGAAAATTTTTTTAAATTGATTGCATTTTTTTTCGTTGTTTTATATACTGTAAGTAGTGAATGAGTAATCATTCAAAAAGTGAATGTTCAACTCTGAACCTAAGTGCTTTCCTTTTCTACGATAGTAAATAAAAGAGCAATAAGCAAGAAGATAATTATTAGTAATGAAAGAATTAAAAAATCCATTTTATACATATTTCTAAAGAAGGAAGCAAGTATTTGAAAATTGAATATTTCGTAGAAACTTTATTACATTAAATATAATAGCAATGCATTAATTTTATTGTATTTTTTTAAAAGTTTCTATATACTGTAAGCGATGAATGATTATTTGTTCAAAAAAAGGGAATGCTCAATTTCGGACTTGAGCACTTACCTTAAATTGGTGGAGTACTTAGTCCATTGGACTTAAGTACTTTTTTATTTTTGTGACTCTATTTTACAGTAGTAAAAAGGAGCCCAATTAATAAAAAGATAATTATTAATAAAGATAAAATTAGAAAATCTTTCTTATACATAATTATCAACCTCCTTTCTGATGAAAGAAGGTAAGTACTCAAGATTGAACATTCCGCGGAGACTATATCATAATAAAAGAAGGAATACAAATTGTGGATTTTATAAATCCATATAGATGATAACTAAAAAAACCGAAATTAATCTTATGATTTCTAAAATACAATTTTGGATAAATTTGGAAATAAAAAAATTGTTAGATTGATTGAAATTTTGGAAGTTATTTTATATACTATAAGTGATGAATGAGTAATCATTCAAAAAAAGGGAATGCTCAATGAGGACTTGTGCACTTACCTTTGTGTTTGGATAAGTACTTAGTCCATTGGACTTAAGTACTTTTTTTCTTGTATTGATTTTATTTTACAATTGTAAATAAAAGTGCAATAAGCAAGAAGATAATTATTAATAAAGATAAAATTAAAAAATCTTTCTTATACGTAATTATCAACCTCCTTCCTAATGAAAGAAGGTAAGTACTCAAGATTGAACATTCCACGGAGATATTAACATCGGTTTTATTTTATGGCAAATGCTCATTATTTAAAAAACATGTTCAATTTTCTTTACTATTTTGTCTTTTTGTGAATTATTTTACAAATTTCTCTGTAAACTTCATTAACTTATCTTTTTTTCTATGGTATACTTGTTTTGGTAGGCTAAAGGAGGATACAACATGGATTGGTTAAGCATACGAGAGTTTTTATTGGATTCCATTAAATTTATTATTGTGATATTTGTAGTCTTGATTTTATTCTTATATGTTGTATCGATTACACAAGTTGTAGGAAATTCGATGTATCCCACACTACAAAATCAAGAAGTGCTCGTTTTAAATAAAGCTATCTATCGTTTTAGTGATGTGAAAAGAGGAGATATTATTTCACTTTCTTATGCAGACACAAAATATTTGATTAAGCGTGTTGTAGGACTTCCTGGTGATACGATTGAATTTAGAGATAATACGTTGTATATTAATGGCGAAGTATATGAAGAAGATTATTTAGGAGATGACGTTGTTACGGATGATTTTTCATTACAAGATATCGGATACGATGTCATACCAGAAGATATGTATTTGGTATTAGGGGACAACCGTCAAAATTCTATGGATGGTAGAGATATTGGTTTAATTAAAAAGTCCGATATCATTGGTAAAATTGCTTTGCGTTTTTGGCCAATTAACCGCTTTAAACTTTTTTAGAAGAGAATTTCTCTTCTTTTTTTATTTTTGAATCCTTTTCTTGTCTAAAAATGTCGAATTCTGTTGCAAAATCGGCAAAATATGATACAATAAATTCGAAAAGGAGAGAAAGAGTTTTATGGATAAGAAAAAAATTGCACTTATCGTAGTCGTTTTATTCTTATTAATCGGCCTTGGATCTTTCGTTTTCGCAAATCCTGATCAAGATAATAATCTTGAAGGACCAGGTGTTAGTGAAGATGGGGGAAATGGTGATGGAGAAGTAATCGATGGTACGGAACCAACGGCAACTCCAGAAGAAGAAAACGATGACTCAGCAACAGAAACAGACCCAATTACTACTTACGGTAACGGTGGTAATGGAAACGGAACTGGTGCTGGTAACAACGGCACTACTGGTGGCGTTGGAAATACCGATATGTCTCAATACGACGATGCAAGAAGAATTATCGAAGAGTTAGAAAATAGAGTTAATTCTATGCAAAACAAAGATGATTCTAATGCAGCAGTTGACTATCGTACAGATACAGACATTATCGATATGGTAAACAATCTTCCAGATGGCACAGTAAAAGATGAATTAAAAGATCGTCTAGATGCTATTAACAAAGTATTAGATGATACAACTGCTCCTGTTATTACAGGAATTAACAACAATGATGTTACAAAAGAAAATGTAACAATTAACGTTACAGATGATAACGACGTAACGATTACTGCTACGTTAGATGGAGAAGAGATTGAATTTACGACTCCTTTAACGGAAGAAGGACATTACGTTGTCACAGTTACCGACAAAAACTTTAATACAACAACTGTTGAATTCACAATTGATAAGACTCCAATTGCTTTAGATTGGTTATATGTTCTAAATAATAGTGGAACAGACTACAAAGTAATTGGTGATGGTCAAAAACTTTATGTTGAATTAGTATTCAGTGAAGAATTCACATCTACTCCAATGATTCAAATTGGAAATGCTGAAGCTGTTGAAATGTCTTGCCACTGGACCAATTGGCAAACAGAAAAACAATATTTCAAATGTGATGCAACTATCACAATTGATGGCAGCACAATGGGCTTGGAAAATGGAAAAGAAGTTCCAGTTAAGATTACGAATGTATTAGATGCTGCAGGAAATGAGACAGTTCTAACAAATGAAAACATTACTGAAACAGAAAAATACGGACACGTTATTTATGACAATCAAGCTCCAGAAATGGAAGTACTAAGATTAACAAATGTAAGTAGACAAGATGCAGAAGGCAATTGGTTACAAGTTGCTAAAGCAGGAGATATTGTTCGTGTAATCGTTCAATTTAATGAAAATCTTGCTACATTACCAACCTTAAAAGTTAATGGCACTGAAGTAGGAGTAATGAAATATGATAGTAACATGCAATCATATACTTATGACTACAAAGTAACAGAAAATGATGTTAACGGTGTTATGCAAATTGAAATTTCTAATTATGCAGATGCTGCTGGAAATGTTGGTGTTACATTAACAAATGAAGATATCAATCACGCAACACAAAATCAAGTAGTAATTGATACAGTTGCTCCAGAATATGCTGCAATGGGAATTTTCAACTGGACAAATGATAACGATGGAACTGATCGTACTTATGCAACTAAGAATGAACATATCAGATTATACGTATCTTTCCCAGAAATGTTAGCAACGAATCCAAAAGTAGATATTTATGGTATGGATGGAAAAGTTACTACATTAGATTTAAGTTATAGTGAAGCAGCAAAATTCTATTTCGTAGAATTTGATACGACTGATGAATTTGCTTTACCAGAAGGTAAAATTAATTTCAAAGTATACGGTTATGCTGATGAAGCTGGAAATGTTGGTGTTGATTTAACACAAGACATGACTACTTCTAATGAATATCCACAAGTTATTTACGATAGCATAAATCCAGTACTTGAAGGTTTAACAGATGGAATGTATACAAACCAAACTATCAGTTTAAAAATTTCTGATACAAATTGGGATTACATTCACGTTAATCAGGTTGGTGTAAAAGAGTTTGATGAACATCGTGAATGGACTGGATTGTATGATGATGGAGTTTATGAATTCCAAGCATTTGATAAAGCAGGAAATTGTTCAGAAATCATCACTGTTACAAAAGATTCAGTAGTACCAGTTCAAACACAATTATTATTCCATTCTTCTAATGCAAATAATAATCAATTAGCAAAACCTGGTGATTACTTTGGTGTATATTTAATAGTTAATGAAGAATTAAGAGAAAATCCTACATTCGTAATTAATGGTGTTGAATATCAAGCTAATCAATTCTATCATGCTGATGGAGTTCATCAATACTCAGCAGTATACGAAATCCCTGCAAATACTCCTGCTGGTGAAATGACATTTACAATTTCTAATATTGTAGATAAAGCAGGAAATGTAATGGCAGATGTTACAAACGAAAATGCTGATGAAGGTGTTAATACAATTGTTTATGACAATGTATCACCTGGACCAAGGGTGGTTGGCATCACTGGTTTCTTTAACGAAGCAGAAGGTGCTGATGCTCATTACATCACTACTGGTGAAAGCGTAAGAATCCTAACTTATTACGATGAAAAATTAGGAACTGCTCCAATGGTTAAGATTGGTAATAAAGAATTCCAAACTTACTACGCAGAACAAAGTTCTAGTGAAGAAAATGAAAGTTATGCATATTATGCAGATATCAAAATCACTGAAGACTTAGGTTTAAGTGATGGAGAAATTCAATTTAGTATTTACGGACATAAAGATGCAGCTGGTAATGAAGGCAAAGCTTATACAAATGCTGATATTACTTATACAGAATCTAGTCCATATGAAATTCGCTATGACAAAGTTATTTTAGATAACGCTGCTCCTGAATTTAATGTTACTTCTGGTACTCATGGTGCAACATCTATGGATATTACTATTACAGACGTTAATTTCGATTACGCTGTTGTTGTAAATCAAGATACTGGAGATAGAAAAGAAGTTGAAGATACAGTTATTACTTTAACTGAACAAGCAACTTATCATATTTATGCATATGATAAGGCTGGAAATGTTGCTGACCTTTGGGTAGCAATCGATAACGAAAATCCAACTGTTACAGTATCAGGTACTGGTGTTGATGGATACTATCGTTCAGATGTTACAATTCAAGCATTTGATAAGTTCTTAACATCAGTTAAAGTAAATGAAGATACAGTTGATAGAAGTTCATTTACTTCAGATGGTCGTAATGAAAACTTCAGTTACGAAACTACTGTAAGTGAAGAAGGTACTTATACAGTAATTGCTACTGATAAATATGGTCATTCTTCTACAGAATATACTTTTGTAATTGATAAGACTATGCCAGTAGTTCAAGGTGCTGTAGACGGTGGTCTTTACAATGCTCCAGTTACATTAACAGTAATTGAAGAAAATATTCAAAATGCTAAATATCAGAAAGATGGCGGAGATTGGGTATCATTTGAATCTGGTACAGTATTAGACCAAGATGGTACTTATTTCGTTAGAGTTACTGATAAAGCATACAATAAGAAAGCAGAATTAACATTTACAATCGATCAAACTGATCCAGTTGTAAAATCTGCTAATATCTTAGTTGATGGCGATGTAAATGAACAAACAGAGTTCTATGCTACAACAGGAGATACGATTTATTCATATGTTCGTTTTAGTGAAGAATTAAAACAAAATCCTAAATTCTATTTAGTAAACAATGGTACTGAATATGAAGTTAGTGATGTTACAGTAACGGGTCCAAATGACAATGGTGAATATACTTATAGTATTCGTTATACGATTACGGAAGATAACACTATGATAGATGGTCAAATCGAAATGAGAGTTACTGGTATTAGTGATAAAGCAGGAAATACAATTGATGATATTACAAAACCTACAAATGGTCATATTGTATATTTAGATCGTGTTGCTCCTGTAGTTGTATTTCCAAATACGCAAGGTGAAAATGAAGCATATAAATCTTTAAAAGAGTTAGAGGTTACAATTACAGAAAGTAATCTTTCAGAAGTATATTATGCGTGGGCAAATAAAAATAAATATGTAAATGCTACAACTCAAGTACCTGCTGAAAATATCACAGATAATGGTGATGGAACTTATACAGTAAAAGTTCCAACAGTTGATGGAAGAAATCGCTTAAGTATTAAAGCAGTTGATGTTGCAGGAAATGTAACAGAAACATATAGTACAAAAGGTGCTTATAATATTGATACGACACCAGCAAATGTTGAAGTATTGTATAGTACAACTGATCCAAGTCAAAAAGTAATAGTAACATTAAAGGGAAATGAAGAAATCAAACCAGTAGATGCTGGATTATGGAATCCTGATAATGAACTTGCATTAGAACTTGAAAAAGTATATTATGCAAATACTAATCAAACAATTACTGTTGTAGATAGAGCAGGAAATGAAACTCAGGTTAGTATTGTTATAACAAATATTGAACAACTTTCTAACTAATTGTAATTAAACAAAAGTGATAGTTTTCACTTTTGTTTTTTTATGCTATAATGAGTGTAGAAGGGAGTATACGTTTATGGCAGAAAAAGAAGTAAAAGAGAAAGAAACTGTTGATGAAGATTTCAAAGATGTGAAGAAGGCCAATAAGAAGATTCCTGTTCTTAAGGTTATTAGCATTATTCTTTGGGTTTTAATTTTAGCTTGGCTTGTCGTTGTTATCTTCGATTTTTACAAGGTATCACAAGAGGAAGATCCAGTATTCTGTATTTCTAAAGAAACGATTACTTATGATGATGGAACTGTCGATTTATGTACTGGCTTGGGCTACAAAGTTTACAATTATCATCGTTCTAGTATTAGTGGATATGAATTTGGACCATTCTGGATTGAAGAACGTACAGAACAGTAAGATAAGAAGTCATAAAACTGTAAAGTTTATGACTTTTTCTTTTGCTTTTTTTTTGATTGTGATAGAATGGTTTTAGAGAAGGGTGTTAATATGTCGTATATTAAATTTAAAGAATTATCTAAGTATTTTGATTTTAAATATCAGATTGAACCAAAAGATTTACCGGATTATGCAAAAGAGTATGTAAGTGATAAAGAAAAAATCTTAATGGGATATAAGAATAGTAAGGATTATGCCGTGTTTACAGATAAAAAGATGATTTTGTTTGACCGGGATACACTTGCTGTATATTATAAAAAGATTCATATGTTCCCTTATTCTTCTATTTCTACAAGTGCGATTAATTTTAAACCTGGAAAAGTAGAATTATTATTTAGTTTTGATTCTGGATATCAGTTGCATGTTAATTTTATCGATATGAATCACGATAAAAAAGAAGTGATTAAAGAAGTTTATAAACAGATGATGAATAGTAAGTTATAAGAAGCGTTTGCTTCTTTTTTTTCGACAAATTTTTATCTTTTTATTTAGTACACTAAACTTGGTGATGATATGAAGATAAAAATTTTTATTTATTTGGTGATTGCAGTCATAGCTGGATACATCGTGGGACTTTATTTATTTAATTATCAAGATAGCAGTAAGTATGTTAGTAGTAATTTAGTGTATTTTGTGCAAGATACAGTGGCATTGGACAGTAGTCAAATTGGAACAGATTACACGCGGGTGGTACGAGAGAAAGATGGGAAATATTACAGTTATGTTGGTATTACAATGAGTAGAGAGAATGCAGAAATGATTCAAGAATATTACTCTTTTTTGGGAGTTGATACGTACATACAGGAGGAAATGGTATCGAATTTAGATTTCATTGGTTCTCTTCAAGAATACGATCAACTACTAAGTAGCACATCTGGAAGTGATATGGTATCTGTTTTAAAAGTAATTCTTGCTACTTATGATGAGATGGTACTTCAAAACAACGAATGATAATTCGAAGCGAAATGGTTAATAATTAATTAGGTGATGATATGAGAATAAAAGATATTCCTTCTCTTGAACGTCCTAGAGAGAGGGCATTACAAATAGGACTGGAGCATCTTTCCAATGAAGATTTATTGGCAATTTTATTGGGATCTGGAACCTCTTCTTTATCTGCTAAAGAGGTGGCGTTACATCTACTATCCAAACTGCAGTCACTATCTTCTTTACAAGATGAAAGTGTAGAAAGTTTATCGCATATCAAAGGAATTGGGAAAGTGAAAGCACTTCATCTTTTGGCTAGTGTGGAACTTGGTAAACGAGTATTGATGAAAAATTCTAACAATCATCTTCGATATACAAATCCAAAAGATATTTTTGAATCGGTTCGATATTTGTTTGCAGGGAAGAAACAGGAGTGTTTTTATGCATTGTATTTTAATCAAAAACAAGAGTTATTGGAAAGGAAATTATTATTTATGGGAACAGTAAATCGTAGTGTTGTACATCCACGAGAAGTATTTAAAGAAGCATATTTATTGAGTGCATCTTCTGTCATTTGTATTCACAATCATCCTTCTGGAGATGTGACACCATCTATGGAAGATATTCGTGTGACAAAGGCTTTGATTGAAATTGGGGAGATGAATGGTATCCCTGTTTTGGATCATTTGATTGTTTCAGACGATGCGTATTACAGTTTTAGAGAACATGGAAGGATGGAAGTATAATGCGAAAGAGGAGAAAAGTACGTAAAATCTTATTGGGACTTGTTTTACTTCTGTTATTAGGTGTTTTTTGGTATGCACTTTCTAGGAGAGACTTCTATACTTCGATAGAGTCGTTTACGAAAGATATTTTTTATTATTTTCTCGATTTTAAATCGGAACCTTCTAATTTTTTAGATTTCACGTTAAGTGATGAGAAAGATAAAGAAATTGCTGAACTTCAAAGTTTGTTGGAACTCGATACGTCTTTATCTAGATTTGAACTTCTTTATGCTACGACGATTAATCGGACCGTGTCTCCATATTCTAATATTCTTACAATTGATAAGGGGAGTGACGATGGCGTATTAGCCGATATGGCCGTTGTCAGTGCTGACGGTATGATTGGAACCGTTAGTAAAGTGACTAAAAATTATGCTGAAGTTTCTTTGTTATCCGCTCTTTCTAGCAGTTATCAAATTCCGGTTGTCATCACATTAGGAGAGAAGACCATCTACGCAGTTCTTAGTGATTATTTAGAGGATGGAACGTTTGTTGCTTCCGGTTTATCCGTTCAAGATAAAGATATCGTAGGAGGTATTGTCAGTACGTCCGGTTTGGGTTCTTTTTATCCATCTGGAATCTATCTAGGAGAGGTTAGTAAAGTACAGTCTTCTTCTGATGAAATCAGTTTAAATGCGATTGTCGTACCGAAAGTGCAGTTGAATCAGATTCGTTATGTTGCCATTCTTAGGAGGGAAGTAGAATGAAATATGTCGTTTACATTGTCTGTTTGTTCTTAGAAAGTATCTTATCTTGTTTCTTTCCTTTTCGGATTCCGTTATGCCTTTTGGCAGTTTTATGGGGAGTAAAGAAAGGAGATTATGTATTCCCAATTGTAACCGGTTTCTTATATGATTTCTCGTATACTGGTTTTTATTTTTTAACGAGTGTTATCTATCTTGTCTTGTATGTTATCGTACGAAAAAGATTATCTCTTCTTACGATGTTAATGAGTTTTTTAACGTATTATACGTTATTTTATATCGTTTTTGTCTGTTATCAAGTTACTTTGTTTTCGTTCTCTTGGTATATTCATGCGATTTTGAGTAGTTTTCTTGCTTTTGTTTTGTTTAGTTTTGTTGTTTTACTTCTACAAAAGAAAAACAAGCATAAGTTAGATTGGAGAGATATCTATGGATAATTACGAAAAGTATAAAAAAGCGTATTATAAGAAGCATCATTTGGTAAAAAGAAAATATAAGTTTGTAAATAAGTTGTTGGTGTTGGGAATTTTATTTGTCGGTGTTTTAATTACTGTGAAAGTGAACCCTACCGCAGCCAGTTGGGTTAAAACACACGTCTACATGGATAATTTTTCTTTTGCTCAGATAGAGAATTGGTATAACAAATACATCGGCGGTATTTTCTCTTCTAACGACGATGAAGTGACACAGGTATTTTCAGGAACCATTCCGTATACCTCTTTGGAACCGTATTACGATGGGGTTCGTTTGAAAGTATCATCTGGAAGTGTCGTGGAAAGTCTTTTAAGCGGTATTATCGTTTCGATTGGAGAGACGGAGCATTATGGCAACACCATTGTTGTCGAGCAAGTGGATGGCGTTTCTGTCTGGTATGGAAATGTCGATGTATCGGATGTGAAGTTGTACGATTATGTAGAGAAAGGACAGATTTTAGGGATGAGTAGAAGTGAAGATCTGTATTTAGTATTGATGAAAGATGGAGCGTATTTAAATTATCAAGACTACGTGGCCTAAATTTCGATTAGAAGGGTTCACAATTCTTTTTTTATACATCATCTTACTTTGTGGCCTTTTTAAAAACATTGTTTTGCTTGCTATGCTGATTATTCCACACGAGTTGGGACATGCAATCATGGGTGAGTTGTGTGGCTTTCACGTCAAAGAAATTCGTTTTTGTCCATACGGTGGAAATACGGTTTTCGATTCTTTATCTAATTCCTCTTTAAAAGAAGAGTGGATGGTACTTTTGGCAGGACCTATGATGCAGATGATTGTTTTTTATCTTCTATCGTTTGTTTTACCAGTAGATGACTTTGAAATCTTAAAGATGTACCATTTTGCGTTGTTAGGGTTTAATCTGTTGCCGTTTTATCCTTTGGATGGTGGGAAAGCCGTACAGTTACTGTTTGCTTTCTTTTTGCCATATTACCGAAGTTTGTTGGTTACTGTTTTGATTTCTATTACAGGGCTTAGTGTAGCGATTCTATTCTCTTTTTTGACTCGTTCTTATCAACTTACTTTCATTTTGATTCTCGTCTTTGTAAAATGTTTGGAAACGTTTCGGAAACGACATTTTTTATTTCAATCTTATTTACTGACAAGGTACTTACATCCACGTGATTTTCCTCGTAAAAAAGTAATTGTAAGTCTTGATCAAATGTATTTGGGACGAAGTCATATTTTTAGAACAGATGGAATGAACTGGACCGAGAAAGTTTTTTTGAATTACTATTTTCAAAGTAAAAAGTTGTAAATTCTCTTGACTGTTTTTCAAACTCCTACTAACATAGAAAATATATGTTTAAAAGGAGGTTAGACAAATGAACCGTGAAGTAGATAAAGAAAAAGATATTCATGACGGCATTTGTTTGACTCTTTTTATTTTGTTTCTTTTTTTTCTGTTGATTATGATTGGTCGTCATTCTTTTGTTTTAAGTGATCCGTTACCTGATGAGCAACTTGTAATCGATGGAACAGAAGAGATTCTTCCTACTTTTGATCCGAATCATCCGACCATTACAGTGAATCCTTCTGGTCCTTCTAAAACGGTTGTCAGTAACGTAACGTATCAAGCACCTAAGAAAGAAGAATCAGTTTATGATAATACGCAAGATGTGTCAGAGTTGAAACAATGGGTTTCACGGTTATTGGAATCTATTCAGGGAAGTGCTCATCCGGAACTGGTATCGATTAAAGATAAGTTAGATGGATATTTCATCGAATTATCTAAAATAGATTTTAGTAAACGTCGTGTCGAAGAGATGAATACGGAATTAAAAGAGATAGAAAGTAAGATTCAAGAAATAAATAATGCGAATTTAGCAGCAGTTTTGGTTCGAATTTCTTCTTTTACAATTTATAGTAGTGTATCTGAACAAGCAATGTTGGAACAACTGATTTCTTATTTACCGGATTCGCTAGAAAAGGATGAATTTTCTCTTTCCTTGCATCAATTTGATTCCGTTTTTGTTTCTTCAGAAGAAGAATTACTGAGTGCATTCAGTAGCGAACTCGTTTCCGAAATTCACTTTATGAATGACATCATGACTACAGAAGATATTACGATTCAGACACCGAAATTGTTGGATGGAGAAGGGTACCAAATTATCGGTGCAGATGTTTTGATTTTCGACACGGTTGTTTCTTTTCACAATGTATCTTTGAATCTTTCTTTGTCCATAGTAGATAGTGATGTTTCTTTAGAAGCAGTCGATTTACTTGATGCTGCTAATATGAGTGCTACTTCTAGTACCGTTTCTTTTATTGATGTGAATAATTCTTTTGAAACGATAGAAAATCCTTCTATTACTGGTATCGATAGTGTTTTATTAGGCGATGTGACAACTGCATTTGTACAAGACTCTATTTATGGATATGTAGAAAGTTACTGTTCTACAGTTACGGTTTCTAATTTGGATGAGTTGGAAGTTGCTCTTTGGAATCCATTTTGTACCAATATCATCTTAGCCGCAGATTTGGTATTGACATCTGATATGACGGCAACTCACTCTGTTACAATCGATGTCAATGGATATTCTTTTGACTGTCAAATGTTCGAAATTTTAGGGGATGTCACATGGATTGGAATGGACTTAGAAGAAGGAGGAGATGATTCTTTCGATATCAGTTCGGGTGATGCGGAAGAGTCCGATGAAGTTTTGAATGAAGATGAGTTTAGTAATGATTCGTCAGATTCTATGGTAGAAGAATCCGTGGTCGATGATTTAGTTGAGAAGACTACTACAATAGAAGAAGAGACTTTGGTGGAAGTAGATCCTGTGATTCCCAATTCCTTTTAATATTGAGATTTCTGTCAAATAGTTCCTTTATTTGTCATAAAATATCCGAATAAAGTAGAGTAAAAACTCCTAAAATATGATATAATAAATTTTAGAATAAAGGGATTGGAGAAATGTGTATGCTAGGAACGATTGTCAGTATTGTTGGAAATACCATTACGATTAAACTTTCTATTGATATGACTAACCAAGTAAACTTAGTTGGCATTCATGTTATTTTCGAAGATACAAACGACACTAAGATTGTCGGTGAAATTGTTGATGTCGATCAGACAAGTGCTAAGATTTCAATTGTTGGAGAAGTATTGCCAACTGGTTTTTTGCCGGGTTTTTCGGCAAAACCTTCTTTTCGTGCAAAACCAAGATTAATTAAGAGTGACGAACTAGAACTGATCTTTGGTAAACAACAGATTACGGACCATTCGCAAATTTATTTTGGTCTTTCTACGGTTTATCGTAATTATCGCATTAACGTCAATACCAATCAATTTTTCAGTAATCATTTCGCCATTTTAGGAAATACTGGTTCTGGTAAATCTTTTACGGTATCTAGATTGTTACAAAATATCTTTTCTAATCCGAAGAACGCTCCCGAATCTGCTAATATTTTTATATTTGATGCTTATGGTGAATACATCAATGCCTTTCAAAATATCAACCAAATCAATCCGAATATTTATTATAAAAACTATTCGACAAATGTTGCATCGCCAGAAAGTGAGATTTTAAAAATTCCACTTTGGTTATTAGGAACCGATGATATTGCTCAGTTATTAGGAGTTACGACTTCTTCCCAGTTACCAATCATCGATAAAGCATTGAAATTAGTTCCGATTTTAAAGAGTAATGATGAAAAAACGTTGAAACAGAAGAATGAAATTATTGCTCGTGCTTTGATGGATATTTTGATGAGTGGTAGAGATTCTACTAAGATTCGCGATCAAATTACAGCAGTGTTAACTAATTTCAATACAAAGGATTTAAATTTACAATCGTTGATTATTCAACCAGGATACAATCGTACCTTGCAACAACTTTTATATGTCGATAAGACTGGTAAAATGCAAGAGATGAGTTTGGTTGTCGATTTCGTCAGTAAATTTACGACTGAGGAGTCTGAGTTGAAGACACCGGATGGAACGATTCCCTTTACTTTGAAAGATTTAGAAAACGCGATGGATTTTTCACTCATTAGTGAAGGTGTTTTAAAGAGTGATAAAGTATTCGATTATGCTAATATTTTGAGTGTTCGTCTTCATACGTTAGTAAATGGAGATGCAGCACAATACTTCGATTATCCTAGAATGATTAGTAGAGAAGATTACATCAAGAGTTTAGTTACGACTAGTCTTGGTAAAAAAGCGCAGATTGTAAACTTCAATATCAACTATGTCGATGACCGTATGGCAAAAGCACTTACGAAAATCATTTCTAAGATGTTGTTCGATTTTGCTTGTGAGAACAAGAGTCGTGGTGGTATTCCATTCCACATTATCATTGAAGAAGCTCACCGTTATGTTCAAAAAGATGCCGATGAAGAAATCTTGGGTTATAATATCTTCGACCGTATTACCAAAGAAGGTCGTAAATATGGTGTTTTATTAGGTTTGATTACGCAGCGGCCATCCGAATTATCTGAAACTTCAATTTCCCAATGTTCTAACTTCATTATTTTGAGAACGTTGCATCCGAAAGATTTGGAATATATTCGGAACATGGTACCGTCGGTCAGCAGTGCTATTATGGAAAGTTTGAAGACGTTGCAGCCTGGTAATTGTATCGCATTTGGTAGTGCTTTTAAAGTTCCTACAGCGATGCATATTGAAAGACCAAATCCAGAACCGCTTAGCAATAGTGCCAATATTCAAAATATTTGGTATCAGCCGGGAACATTTTATCAAAGTGCTACGACAACTTATCAGAAACCTGCAGATCTTGCAGCGATTCAAGCATCACTTACTACGAATGTACAAAAAGGAGGATAGTTCCTCTTTTTTTGTGTCTATCCAAAATCATACAAAATTCTTTCTTTTCATAAGATAAGATATAGGTGATTTCATGAGATTAGTTAGACATCGTTTCCTGTATGTTTGGTATCTTGTTTTACTGTTTGTATTTTCTTCTTTTTTTCACGGTGGGAATCGCTTGTTATCTTACTGTGTTCTTTATCATTATGAAGGAATGAACGGTGTCCAGATTTGTTACCACCATGCGAATGTTGGAGACGTCATCGATAGTTTCGAAGATAGGAGTCGTATCGGTTACCTTTATAATGGAACGTCAGAGATTCCATTTTCTTTGCAGCAGAGTGGAGAAACACTTCATGTTTACTATCTTCGATTTTGGAATTCCTAGTATAAATTTGTTCGAAATTTCTTTTCATTATGGGATAACTATGATACAATAATAGTACTAATAATATAATTGGAGGCTTCATATGGCATTAGATAAATTAAAAGGATTTTTTGGAATGAGCGAAGGTGCTGAATCAATGGGTAGTCAAGAAGGGGATAATGCATATTATACTGCTCCTCGGGAATCTACTTCTGAAGAAGGTGGCACACCAGGTGGAAGTAAGATGATGTTGTTAGAACCACGGGCATATTCAGAGTCACAACAGATTGCAGACTATTTAAAACAGAGAAATGCAGTAGTTGTCAATTTGAAACGAGTTACGCCAGAACAAGCAAAACGTATTGTCGATTTCTTGAGTGGTACGTTATATGCAATCGGTGGAGACTTACAAAAGTTAGGTGGCGGTATTTTCTTATGTACGCCAAATAACGTCAATGTAGAAGGAAAAATTTCAGATGGTGAAAAGTCTTCTACTAGAACTGCGGCAAAGAAAGAGAAGGATGCAGATGAAGAAGAGTTCAATTGGTAGCTCTTTTTTCTTTGAAGGATTTATGAAAAAGTGGATATGGATTGTTGCTCTTATTTTGATAGTTATCTTATTACTGCTGCTCGTCTGGTATTTTGGGTTTCGAAACCGAGTTTTAGTTTTACCAAAGCAAGATACTGTTTTGGAAATTTATGAACCCATCGATTTAAAAGATGTGGTTTCTTTAGAAGAAGGAACTGTTGTTTCAAAAAAGTATACTCCTACTTCTTTAGGCGATGTTACGGTTTCTTTTCAGTATCAAGCCGAGTCGAATCGGAAGCGAAATGGAGAAGTTACATTCTCTGTCGTGGACACGGTTGCTCCTTATGTTCATCTGAGTAATTCCTATAGCATCTCTGTTGGTAGTGACGATTTTGTTTCCGATATTTTATGTGCTGATAATTACGATGCGAATCCTTCTTGTATCGTGGAAGGGGAGTACGATTTAAATACAGTTGGAACGTATCCACTTACTTTTGTAGCGACGGATTCTTCTTCTAATGTCACGGAGAAAGATTTTACGTTACGTGTTTATCAACCATCTTCTGGTGGTGGATCATCGACGACTCCTAAGGGAACTTCTTTAGAAGAAGTCGTGAGTTTAGCAGAGGAGAAAGATATGTCATTTGGAATCGATGTTTCCAAGTGGCAAGAAGATATCGATTGGGAAGCGGTAAAAGAGTCCGGTGTTTCTTTCGTCATGATTCGAATTGGTAGTCAAAAAGGAATTGGTGGCGAGTACGTCTTAGACCCTTACTTTGAACAAAACTACGAGGGAGCCACTTCCGTTGATCTTCCGGTCGGTGTTTATTTCTATTCTTATGGTAAAGATGTAGAAGATGCCAAGAACCAAGCCAAATGGATTATCGATACGTTGGATGGCAGAAAACTAGATTTACCAGTCGCTTTCGATTGGGAATGTTTTTCTTACTTCAATCAGTTCGATCTTAGTTTATATGGCTTGAACGAAGTTGCCGAGTCTTTTTTTCAGACGATAGAAGATGCTGGATACGAGACGATGCTATACGGCAGTAAGAATTATTTAAACAATCTATGGATCTATAACCAGAATGATATTTGGCTTGCTCACTATACGAAGAGTACTGACTACGATAAAGCATATCAATATTGGCAATTTACCAATCAAGGAAAAATTCCAGGGATTTCAGGATTTGTCGATATTAACTTTTCTCCTATTTCATAGTATGGTATGATTATAATAGGTGAGGCGTATGAAGAGTAAGAGATCATTTTTGCTATTTTTCGGAATTGGTATTTTAATCCTTAGTATCGTAACTATTTGTTATATTCGTTTTTATGGACCGAGTGAAACGAAGACGTTTTCAGAACAAGGGCAAGAAGTGTCTCCATACTTAGCGGATGATTTGTATCGGCTTTTGTATGACGATAGAGATTACGGTTCTATTCTGGCTCCCTATTACCAATATGATGAGGTTTTGCCGACAACGCTTACAAATCGGGATATCAATCGCTTGTTAATCGTACAACTATCGCGTATGTTAGGAGAAAATCCTTCTACGACAATGTATACAGAAGAGGAAATTGTACAATTGAAAAATCAGATTTTTGGAGTGGATACACCGTTTGAAATCGAGACTACAGATACTTTGACTTGTCAACGATTTTATCGCAATTCTGCTGGACTTTACGAAGTAGAATGGGAATGTGGTATGGATATGACATCGCCAAGTTATTATCCAGAAATCGTAGAGGCAAGGCAAGTAGGGGATGTCATTACTTTAAAACAAGCCGTTCTATTTGCAGATTTAGATTCTTCTTTAGATGAAGGCCTTATCTTATCTCTTTACCAAGATTACGATAGAACTCGTTTACTAGGTCAAATTTCATATACCGACACCGATGATTATTTCAACCGTTTTTTAGATGTCGACGTTCGTTCTTATGAAAGTGCTTCTCAGTATCAATTTCTTTTTCAGAAGAATGAAGATGGTACCTATCGTTTTTTAAAATTTGAAAGAATTTCTTAAAATGAGTTGACAGAACTTGTGAATTTCCGTACAATGAATATGATGCTACTTGATACCTCGCTAAGTAGTATCTAAAGGATGTCCGTTATGGGCATCTTTTTAGTTTTTCTAAAACTCAACTAACAGTTTGGTTACAAATCTATTTTTTTTCTTTATAATTTATTTAAGGAGTGACTATGATGAAAGAAAATACATTTAGTTCAAAAGAAGTTGGTCATTTTATTTATAAACGAAGAAAAGAACTTCATTACACACAGAAAGATTTAGCAGATATGCTTTATGTAACTGATCGGGCTGTTAGCAAGTGGGAACGTGGTATTAGTGTTCCAGATATTGCAACCTTACTGCAGTTAAGTCGTATTTTAAAAGTTGATGTTGATGTGATTTTAAATGGTGGAAATCATTCTACGGTTTCTAATTCTGCCATGGGATGGCAATATTATTTTGAAAAGTTGTTTCAAAAAAAAGAATGTGCTTTTTTGTTATTATTTCTTTATTTGGGAGTTATATTTTTTACTTATTTTGTCGTTCGTTATCATAGTGTGATGGATTTTAATCGTTATTTTTCTCTTTTGGGGCAACGTTTTAATTGGCTTCCTTTTCTCGATTTTTTTGACTATCTTTTGCATCCGACTAATTTCGTTTTACTCGGCTCCATTTTACAAAATATTATCATTAACGTGACGATTATGATTCCTATTTCTATTTTATGTTTATGGATTGATCGTAGCAAGCGACACTATTTTATTTTCATAATTGAAATTGTTTTCTTTATGGAAATTATAAAGTGGTTTAGTTTGTTAGGTATTTTTGATGTGACAGATATTTTATTGCGATTGTTCACTTCATTTGTCATAATGAAGTTGGGTAATAGAAAGGAGAGAAAGAAATGAAAAAAATATGGTTTTTATGCGCTATGCTTGTTTGCTTCATTTTCCCTAATGGTGTCAGTGCCGTAGAGGTAGATGCATTCTTAAATCCGCAACCAGTCTACCAATATGAAAATCCTGCCGATGAATTGTTTCCAAAGCAAACAAGAGGTTTGTCTCTTCCACAGACATTTTGGAATATTGCTAGCAGTGGTGCCTATACTGCAAACTTAGTTGAAGTTGGTTGGCAAGAACTGTATACCAATTATTACTTTCAATCATCAACTGATGGAGTCTTGTTTTTGGATTATTCGATTCGTTCCGTTGAATCTGGATATTCTCCTAAGATGATGATTCGTTTGTACCGAGTTAATGGAAGCGTTGTATCTACTTATACGACAGGTAATAGTCCTAGTGCTGCTTGTATTCGTATTACTGGATTAAACTATTCTAATTTATATTATTTTTCATTCCAAGCAGTACGAACTGGATTATCTTACAAGAGTGTAACTGGAACAGCTAAAGTTTATTATTAATGATAACTGGTTTTTTGTATATTGATTTTTAAAATAAAGTATGCTATATTAAATGAGAATTCTTAAAAAACAAGTGCGAAAGACGGATAACTTTTTTTCTTTTTAGAGAGTCTAGGGTAGGTGCAAGCTAGATAAAGAAATGGTTATCGGATCACTTTCAAGTGTGTTTTATGGATAAGATAAAACCGGGTCGTTCCCGTTACCAATAAGATGAGTATAATAAAGGTGGTACCACGGAAATTTCGTCCTTTGCAAATATGCAAGGGACTTTTTTAATGACTTGGAGAAGGAGGATATATGAAATTTAAAGAACTTGATAAAAGACCAGTAGAAGAGGTAGAACAATCTATTTTACGTTCTTGGGGCGGTATCATGGGAATTATGAATCGTCAAAATGAAGAAAAACGTGATGCGAAGCCATTCGTATTTTATGATGGACCAGCATTTGCTAATGGATTTCCAGGACTTCATCACATGGTTGCAAAAAATCTAAAAGATGCCATTTGTAAATATCACGTTATGAAGGGTGAGAAAGTTATTCGTAAAGTCGGTTGGGATACGCATGGACTTCCAGTAGAAAACCATGTAGAGAAGAAGTTGGGTATTTCTTCTAAGAAAGAAATTGAAGAATTGGGTGTTGCCAAATTCAACGAGGAATGCCGTAAAAGTGTTCGTGAAAACGAAGCAGCATTTACCAATTTGACTTCTCTAATGGGACAGTTTATCGATGTCGATCATCCGTATTTAACTTATAAAAATGAATACATTGAAACAGAGTGGTGGATTTTAAAGAAATTTTATGAAGCAGGCTTGTTCTATGAAGGAACGAGAGTTGTTCCATACTGTCCACATTGTGGTACGGGACTTGCTACTCATGAAGTTGCACAAGACTATCAAAGTGATGATACCGATACGGTTTACGTTCCATTTAAAATTAAGGGGCAAGACGTCTATTTCTTAGTATGGACGACGACACCTTGGACGTTACTAGCAAACGTTGCTCTTTGTGTCAATCCGAATGAAGAGTACGTAAAGGTAGAATCTAAGGGAAATCAATTCATTTTAGCAAAAGCACTTGTTTCTACTGTCATCGGAGACGATGTTACTGTTTTAGAAACTTATAAGGGAAAAGATTTAGAGTACACCGAATACGAACAGTTGATTCCATCTTTACAAGTAGAAGGAAAAGCATTCTATGTTACGTGTGATACGTACGTTACGATGGAAGATGGTACGGGTATCGTTCATATGGCTCCTGCTTTCGGTGCTGACGATGCGAATGTGTGTGAGCGATACGGTATTGCAGGATTAAACCCAGTTGGAAAAGATGGCTGCTATACCGAAGGACCTTGGAAAGGAACTTTCGTGTTCGATGCTAATTTAGATATCATCAAGTACTTAAAAGAAAATGGCAAGTTATTTAAGAAACAGAGAATCAAACACGATTATCCACATTGTTGGAGATGTCATACACCTTTGATTTACTACTCTATGCCAAGTTATTATATCAAGGTTAGTGCCTTTAAAGATAAGTTAGTGAAAGCCAACAGTAAAGTTCATTGGTATCCATCTTACGTTGGTGAAAAGAGATTTGCTAACTGGTTAGAAAATGCTAAAGATTGGAACGTTTCTAGAAGTCGTTATTGGGGTTCGCCAATTCCATATTGGACTTGCTCTTGTGGTCATGCTGAGATGATTGGTTCTATCGAAGAGTTAAAGAGTCGTGCCATCGAGAAAGTTTCAGATGACTTAGATTTACACAAACCGTACATCGATGAGATCCATTTGAAATGTCCAAAATGTGGCAAAGAAATGTCTCGTATTCCAGATGTCTTAGATTGCTGGTTCGATTCTGGTTCAATGCCTTTTGCGCAGTATCATTATCCATTTGAAAATCAAGAGTTATGGAAAGAACAATTCCCGGCTGATTTCATCTGTGAAGGAATCGATCAAACGCGTGGTTGGTTCTATACACTTTTGGTTATCTCTACGTTCTTGGAAGGCAAAGCACCGTTTAAAAACGTTTTGGTAAACGACTTACTACTAGATGCCGAAGGTAAGAAGATGAGTAAGAGTCGTGGTAATATCGTAGAACCGTTTGCAACAATCAAAGAATATGGTGCTGATACCGTTCGTTTCTATTTACCATATGTGTCTCCTGTTTGGACGCCATTAAAATTCGACATGGATGGTTTGAAAGAAGTTTACTCTAAATTCTTTAATCCATTAAAAAACACATACAATTTCTTTGTGACGTATGCAAATATCGATGATATCGACATTACGTCATTTAAGGTTCCGGCAAGTAAACGAGAAGAAATCGATCGTTGGCTACTTTCTAAATACAATGGTCTTGTTAAGAAGGTTACGGAAGCATTCGACGAATATGACTTGAACAAAGTCGTTCGTGCATTATCTTTGTTTGTATCAGAGGATTTATCAAACTGGTACATCAGACGAAATAGAGATCGTTTTTGGGGTAGTGAATTGACGTTATCTAAGAAGAGCGTTTATTTGACGACTTACGAAGTATTAGTAGGACTTTCTAAGTTGATGGCGCCAATCGTTCCATTCTTATCAGAAGAGTTGTATCGCAACTTGACTGGAGAAGAATCTGTTCATTTAGCAGATTATCCAGTTTGTAAGAAGTCTTTAATCGATGAAACGATCGAAGAGAAGATGGATTTGGTCCGTGACTTAATCTCTCTAGGTAGAAATGCAAGAGAAGAAGTTCGTATCAAAGTTCGTCAACCACTTAGCCAAGTAATTATCGATGGTAAATACGAAAGTGTCGTAGGAGACTTGACGAATTTGATTCAAGAAGAATTGAACGTCAAAGAGGTTTTATTTGCCAACGACTTATCCACATACATGGAATTTGAAATCAAACCGAACTTTAAAGTTTGTGGTAAGATTTTTGGCTCTAACATGAAAGTATTCCAAGAAGAACTTGCAAAATTAAATAATGAGCAAGTAACGTCTCTTGCAAATGGTGCAACGGTTTCCTTAACGGTTGCAGGAACCTCATACGACGTCGATGCCACAATGGTAGATGTACGCATCCATGCCAAGGAAGGATTCGATGCCGCTCATTCCGGTAACTTATTCGTCATTTTGAATACCACTTTGACGAAGGATTTATTAGATGAAGGAATCGTTCGTGAATTAATCAGTAAAGTTCAGCAACTAAGAAAGAGTAAAGATTTCGAAGTAGCAGATCGCATTACATTGTATTATCGCGGAGATGAAGAATTCACTTCTATCGTAACCCGTTATCAAGAGATGATTCAAAGTGAAACGTTAGCAACAGAAATCATTGCCAAAGAAGATTTAAGTGAAGAGTATGACTTAAATGGTAAAAAAGTATTCTTAGATGCCGTTAGAAGATAGAAAAGATATCCCACTGTTGGGTATCTTTTTTTGTTTTCATAATTTCCCACAATTCTTTTATATTTTTGCGTGTATTTTTTCTTATACTGGTATCATGAAAGGCGGTGATAAGACTATAAAAAAGAAAACCACTTAGATTCACAACACTCGCGGTTTTCATAAAGAAACAAAGCAACAACTCTCGTTTTTATAATGAAAACGTGCTATACTACTCGTAGGTGATGAAATATGTATCATATTTGTTTGGTTGAAGATGAAACGGATTTAGCCAATTTGATTCAAATGTATTTAGAAAAATCCGGTTATCAAGTAACCGTTTTTGATAAAGGAAGCGATGCCATTCACTATATTGGTAATCCGGTAAATCTTTGGATATTAGATATCATGTTAAAAGATGATTTAAGTGGATACGATATTATCAAAGCGATACGGGCGACAGATTCCAAAGTTCCAGTTATTTTTACTTCTGCTAGAGATCAAGACTTGGATAAGATTATTGGATTGGAATTGGGAAGTGATGATTATATCACCAAGCCTTATTCCCCAAAAGAATTGGTACTTCGAGTCAACAATATCATCAAGAGGGTTTATCAACCAGCAGAGATGCATATAATTCGATATGCCAATTATGAAGTAGATACTGTGAAACGAATTGTAACGTCCGGTGATAAAGAAATCAAACTTACAACTTTAGAATTCGATTTATTGTTGCTATTTTTAAACAACTTAGGAAAAAGTTTCTCACGTGATGATATTTTAGCAGCAGTTTGGGGCGATGACTATTTCGGTAGTGATCGTGCCGTCGATGATTTGGTTAGACGTCTTCGCAAGAAGATGCCAAAATTGAACATTAATACCATTTACGGATTCGGGTATCGTTGCGCATGAATTACATCAAGAGTAAACTAAGCCGACAACTATTATGTTTGATTGTAGTCATCTTTGGACTTGTTTTTATCTCACTTGGTATCATTTTGCCACAACTACTTTTACCAGTTTATGAAGAAAACTTATATAATTATTTAAAAGAACCATTGAGTTTGGTGGGCGAAGATATCAACGACAACCAAAACCCAAATATCGATACAGAAATTGCCTATGTATATATTTATCAAGATAACGTCGTGACCTCAGAAAACCTAACCTCAATCTTACCAGTTTCTTCGGTCGACGAAGTCATTCCAAAAATGACCAACGAGTATGGCAGTTTTGTTTACAAATTACAAAAATATTACTACTATCAAGAAAACTCAAACGATATTACGAAAATTGCTCTCACAAACGATCGTTATATCAATAAAACAAAAGCGGATGTCTTATATTCGGTTCTCCCTATAACCCTGATCACTTTTATCATCATCTCGTTTATGTTGATCATATGGAGTCATATTATCGTTCGAAGAATCGAAAAATTGAAGGAAAAAATCGATCACATCGACGATGATAGTTTTAACCATCATGTTGATGAAAATCAAACGGATGATGAAATTAAAACGTTAGATTATGCAATCGAAGACATGCGCAATTCCCTTAAACATCAAGAAGAGTTACGTAATCAAATGTATCAAAATATATCACATGATTTTAAAACACCTCTCACCGTAATAAAATCATATATCGAAGCTGTATCTGATGGCGTCGAAAGTGCACCTCAAGCTTTGGATGTCATTCAGGAGCAAACCAATAAGTTAGAACAAAAAGTTCACTCCCTATTATACTTAAATAAACTCGATTACTTAAAATCTTATAATAATGTTAAAATGGTACCGGTCGATATCAACCGTTTGGTAAAAGAATCGACTGAAAAATTCAAATTTTCTCGCAAGGATGTCAAATTCTCTCTTTCCTTGGACGAGAAGGCCTCATTTATTGGTACCGATGACTTATGGGAAACAATCATTGATAACATGCTTGGTAATTTCATTCGGTATGCCAAGACAGAAATTAAAATTACAACGAAGAAAAAAGAAATCATTTTTTATAACGACGGTCCAAATATCGAAGAAGATTTAAAAGAAGGAATCTTCATTCCATTCCGAAAGGGAATGAAAGGAGAGTTTGGACTTGGTCTATCGATTATCAAAAAAACTGTCGATTTGATGGGATATACGATTGAAATCCGAAATTTAAAAAAAGGTGTGTCATTCATTATTAAAGGAACGTTGAATCAATCTAAAGTGCACAATTAAGTGCAATTAGGTAATAAAAGTGTATTTTCAAAAGAAAATGCACTTTTTATAAGGAAAAAAATGGTATTTAAAATTATAAAAGTTGAAAAAATTTAAAAATGTGATATATTATTAATTGTCAAAGAAGTTTTATTCCACGACAAAAAGTGTAGAAATTGAACTCTTTTTAAAACTAAGTGCACAATGTCTACATTTAATTCATTTTTAATATTGGGCAATTTATTTGTCAAAACTGATATTTATAATTGGTGGTTATAAATATCTTTTTTATTTTTTTATTTGTTAGTTTGGTTATTTTATAAATTGTTGTAAAGGTTGAAATAAACGCTTTGCGACCTTGACAAACAATTTAAAAATAACTTTTTAAAAATAACAAAAAATAAAAAGAAAAAAATTAATGTTTAAGCAATGAATTGTTTAATATTACCTCATCTGGTTTAATATAATAACAATTTAATTTTTTTAATATATATTCATCACATAAAAATAGCATTGCTTCATAAGGACATTTTCCATTTAAAGAATCTCTACATAGTGAATTAATATTATTCATAAATATATTACAATCTTCTTGAGTGATATTTTTAAACGATGAACCTTTAGGTAATATATATCGAATAAATTCATGATTTTTTTCAATCATCCCCTTTTGACAGGACATGTGAGGATCACAAAAGAATAAGTGAGTTACATATTCTCCGGTAGACTGAATACATTCTATATTATTCACAACAAAGAACTCATGCCCGTTATCTGTCAACATGACTTGAAATAGTCTTTTGTATTCTTCATAAGGAATTAATTCTTGTAAAATGTTAAATACTCTAGATACCTCATCGGTTGTTTGATTTTCTAATTTAAAGATAAGCATAAATTTAGATTTTCTCCATAAAAGGGTAAGAAAGCAATCACTTTCTTCTTGTAAGCCAACAACCGTGTCCATTTCCACTATGTTAACATCTGGATGTTCAGAAATATATTTAATAAAATCTTCATAAGTTCTATTAATTAGTATTTCTCTTTCTTTTCTAGTTCTTCTTTTATTAGAGTTTTTTCTTTTCTTATATTTTATTATTCTAGGAAAATCTAATGCACCAAATTCAAAAACACCATTATTAACATAATTGTAAAATGATGGTTTAGAAAAATCTAAAATATCAGGATGGTTAATATATAAATGATTTATAGTTTGTCCTTTTTTAATTAATGGAGTAAGAGTCTTATTAATTTCATATACTTCTTCTGGAGTTAAATTAATACCTTTTCTAGTGTTACTTTTAACCTCTCTATAAGAATCATCTGCTTTTCTAGCATAATAAGTATATCTTTCTTTTCTACAACCACTTCTAGATTTACACCCATTACAAACATAAGGCGATTTAGCAAGTCTGGAACATGATATATCTCTATCATAATTATTATTTTTATAAGTTCCATACTGTTTAGGTTTAAAATATATTTTGTTTCTATCTATTTCTCTTAAAACAGTTGTATGAGATCTGTTAATTTCTTTAGCTATTTGATTAATGGATTTATTTTCATTTAATCCATCTTCAATATTTTTTCTATCTTCATAAGATAGATGACAATAATTTGCCATTTTCAATACCTCCTTCAATGACAAATAAATTGCTTGGAAGGTATTATACAGTTATAAATCTTATTGCACAACTTATGTGCACTTCTTTTTTTAAAATACAATTATTAAAGGAACGAAATAAAATCGTTCCTTTTTGTTGCCATTTGGTAGCGGTAATGGTATAATGTACAAACACACTTTAAAGAGAGGAAATAACATGAATCATACAGATATTAGTAGTACAGCAGTTTTAAAGGAGTTTATCAACTGTCCAACTTTGGATAGTTGTTTCAAAGAATATTGGAGAGTGCGGAAAGAACATCCAGAATTGGAAGCAGTAATCGACGCTACTTTCGTTGGAATTATTTCGAAGTATGTTGGTCAGGATGATACAGCACTTTCTATCAATCCGAGTTTCCCGTTTGAGAGTGGAAAACAAAGACAAGCATATTATAAGATGAAAGAGTTTTATTATCGTTTGTCATTACAAGATATTATGAATCGTTTGAAACCGATTCAAGAAGAGTGCTTAAATTATCAAACTCAAGAAATGAAATTGATAGAGAAACAGAAAGAATTAAAAAAAGAGCAGCATGATATGAAAGAAGAATATCGTTTGAAACGGTTTCCAAAATTATGGCAAGGAGTAGTCAAACAGTATTATCGTTTGATGGATTTTAATAGGGGCATTTCACTTGGTGTTAGTGCTGCTACGGTTGGTGTCGGTGCAGTTTGTTTGTCACTTTTTCCGGCAACAACTAGTTTAGCAATCGCAGTGTTGTTTGGAGTGACAGGTCTTCATGAAATGGTGACTTCGAAGGATGGTGGATTTATTACGGATCGACGTCGTCTATTGAATACTCAGATGGACAATTTAAGAATGAGATTGGAGAAGAATCGTTATCGTTTGCAAAACTGTAGAGAACGTATTTTGACAGATCGAAACCAAATCGAGTGTGCGATGTTACAGATGGATAATATTCAAAACAATGCCGATACTTGTCATATCCTTCAGAAGAAGGATTCTAAACCGGAAGATAGTAATACTTTTGAAGTTAACCCGACAATGCTTTCTGAAAAAGATCATCCAAAACAAAGAACACTTCATCTTAGTCGAAGACTATCGCATACTTCTAAATAGCGGGGAAGAACGAAAAATAATCGTTCTTTTTTATTTGATTTGCTTATTTTAGACAGTTGTGATATAATAAGGCCTGTTTTAAGGGGCTGGTATGATGAACCATTATCAAGAATATTATCAACAATTTGTTCAGGAATTTTTAGCTTGTCCGAATCATGAGAAAAGAAAAGAATTGCATCGTGAACTTTCTAAAAAATATCATCCCGATTCTAATCCTGGAGTGGATGAGGACATTTTCAAAGCCGCTAGCAATGCTTTTCGCGATACAGAGAAAGGAACGATAAAATCTTCTGCTTCCTCTAGACAAACAGAACATTCGAACTATGATTCGTCACAGACTAGTGAAGAAGGATATCATCAGCATTTTGAAACAGAGGCAGAAGTAGATGCGGCAATTCACTATTTTGAACAAAAAAAGGTAGAGTGTCAAAATGCATTTTTATATTATCAATCTTTGGTTTTGAGATACGAAGAAGAAATTTTGCGGTCGCAACAACAACTCGACTTATTGCACCAAGAGTTACAACAATATCAAACTGCACTTTTTGACTTAAACCAAAAATTAGAACGATCATTTGTGCCATCGATTTTGTTACCTATTTACGATGTTTATCAATATGGTAAAAAACATCATCCTAAGTTAACTCAGTTGACTTCTTTTGCCGTTATGGCGTGCATCGGTTTGGGTACACTTGCTAATCCTGTGTCTATGTTGGTAGGTACTTGCTGGTATGGTATCACTGGCCTTGCTTTAGAAGGGATGTTAGGACTTTCTCATCAATCGGTATGGCATCGATATCGAACAGCACGTGAAAATTTAACTAGAACCAAGTATCAGTTCTTATCGATTGGTGAACGTAGCAATCTTGTTTCTTCTCAAATTGCATCCTATCAAAAGCATCGTAGATTTGTAAAATTTCAAAAAGAACAAGCATCTAATTTGATACAAGTATACAATCAAAATCTTGCGTTTTGGAAGCAGAAAAAACAAAGTTTTCATACTTCTGGCAATCAGCAAAGAGAAGAGGCGAAAGAGGAGCAAAACGCTTCCCAGCATTCTTCCTCAGAACCTAAAACTTATCAAAAGAAGAGAAATGAGAGAGGAGATAAATAAGTATGGAGTTTACTGTAATTTTATTTGATTTTATTTTAGCAATCCCATTATTTTTTCTATTAAATTGGTTTGAACAAAAAAAGAATGGAACATCTTTTGAAATCAATTTGGCTCATATTGGTTTTTCTTTAATTTATTTGGTTCTCGTTACTGGTATGTTAGAACTTTTAGGACTTTCTTATTTTACCCAAAATATTTTCTTGGTTGTCTTTTTTGAAGCAATCTATCGATTCATTTATTTGCATTATGTTTGGGAGAGAGAATCTTTTGTTAATCGCAAAGCGTATCTTATGATTTTTGCCATTACAATTCTTTTGGCATATTTATTAGATGTTTCTTTCCTTTCTAAAGTAGAAACGGTATTTCCAGATGCAAATGAAATGAAAACGGTCGTTTGGTTACTGATTATTCTGTTCTTGTATCTTTTATTCAAGGACCAAGTTCGTTTGGATTTTATGAAAGAATCGACGACTACGTTTGCCAAAAAGAAAGAGTATGTCGTAACTAGTTACGCAAAATTAAAAATGAAATATCATGATGAGGTAACAAAGTTTAAAAATAAACAGTTAGTTCCTCTTTTCTATGCGATGATGGTGTATGAAAATTATCAACATCCACCCGTTGTACGTTATGTTAGGGAACGATTCTTTGGTAGAAAGCAAAGTACTTACGGAGTGATGCAAATTCCTTCTTCTATACCGCTTACAGATTTGCAAAGTATAGAGAAATCGATGGAAAAGATCGAACAGATTATGAAGAAGAGCAAGATGACAAAAAGTAACTTCGACGCTACTAAGATCTTGAAAGAATATTATCAAACGGATGAAATCGTTACGAATATTATGGCGATTTATCAGGATATTGTATCCTTTGATGAAGTGTAATTGAGGTGAGATAGATTATGGACTCTATAAGTTTTTTTAAAAATATCAAGAGAACTGTTGATAATCTTATTATTACAGAAAAAGAATACAATGAATATATTTCTACACTTCATTTAGATTCACCGCAACCGTTTGATGGTATTTCATCTGATGAGGAGAAAAAAGAAAAGTTAATTTATTACCGTTCTTTGTTAGAACAGTATAAAAAGACTATGCATACCTTGAAAACACAAAGAAAAAATTTAGATAATCAGTTAGAAGAACATGAAAAATACAAGGTCCAATTGCAACAGGATTATGAAAGTACATTTCAAAAGTATAAAGAAAGTTCTGATAAGGCAGTTGATACAATCCTTCCTCATTTTATGAGACCGTTTGGAAGATGGACAAAAAAGTTCTTACGTAAGTATCCGAAAGTAGGAGCACCAATTTATTTTGGAATCATATTTGGTTCTTTGGCTGTTATTATGACAGTTCCAGTTCTTAGAAGTTTGTATTCTCTTGCGTTTCTCACAGGAATTTTTTCTGAAGTTTTCTATGCTATGAAAGGAAAATTCTTTTTTCAAGAGTTTGCTCAGAATAAAAGTCAAACTGATCAATTAGAAAAACATCTAGAGCAAATATTGGATCAAATTGCCCAGCTAGCAGCAGTGGATGCACTTGCTTCTAAGAATGCTATGCTAAATAAAATAGGATTGGAATGTGCTAAAAATAATATCAATCAATGTCAAGATTCGATTCATAAATTGCTAGAATCAGATTTTATCTTAGATGATAAGACGAAAGAAAAATCAGAACAGGTGACTGATACTTCGACTAGAGACGATACAAAAGAAGTCTCACATGAATCTTCTCATCCTAAAGTGTTGCAAAAGAGTATTTCAAAACCAAAGCAAAGTGATAAGGAATCTACATAGATTCTTTTTTTTGTGCCATCCTAATACAGGTGATATTATGACTGTTTTAATTACAGGTGCTGCTTCTGGAATGGGATATGAAGTAGGAATGGCACTTTTAAAAGAAGGGTACGATGTTGTTCTTACAACACATCGGGAGGAAGAAGCAAAACGTCTTCAGGAAAAATGTAAGAGACTTCATCAAGTAAAAGTTATGAAACTCGATATTACATCTAAGAAAGATGTCAGTCAGTTGCTTTCTATGAAAATCGATATCATCATTTGTAATGCGGCTATCGGGATGGCAGGGAGTCTTCCGTTTTCTTCGATGAAAGATTTGGAACGCATTTTTGAAACGAACTTTTTTGCTACTGTGAAACTGATTAAATGTATGATATCGAAAATGCAAAAAGATGGTGGCGGTAAAATTATCGTGACGTCTTCCATGGTTGCTCATATGAGAGTTCCTTATCTATCTTTTTATGGTAGTAGCAAAGCTGCCCTTTCTTATTTATGTTGGACTCTTCGACAGGAACTTTTACTTACAGATAGTCCCGTTCAGATTACCATTGTGGAACCTGGTATTTTTAATACAGGTTTTAACGATTGGATGATCGATTATGCGGATTATCTTCCTAACGTTTCTTTTTTACAACTCGAGAAAAAGTTATTCCGTTTTTTTGGCAGAGATTCTTATCAGAGTATCGTTAAAAAGTATGCGAAGGCTTGTCGTGCTGTTAAGATGAAACGAGTTTATCGCGCTCCACTCAGTACGAGAATTCTGTTACATTTATATGCCTTGTTTTTTGAATAACTAGATAAAGTCTAGTTTTTTTGTTTGGCGTTTGCTATACTAGGATTAGTTGGTGAAGTGTATGAGAGAGTTTTTAAAACGGCATTCTTTTATGATTGGATTATTTTTGTTTTCTTTTTTTCTACGACTTTTGGTTGTTTTTTGTATTCATACGGATATTGTTTCTGACTTTGGACTGATGTACAAGGCAAGTTTAGAACTCGTTTCTGGAACTAGGGATTATCTAAATAACGTGTATTTTTTAACTTGGGCATATCAGATGGGACATGTCGTTTATCAAGCGTTGTTGTTATCGATAATTGATAGCGTTACGTTTTTAAAGATTGTGAATGCTCTGGTGACATCCTTAATCGTCGTCTTTGTCTATCTATTGGGACGAGAAGTAGGAGGAGAGAAAGGATCAAGAATTGCTAGTGTTTTGTATGCAATTTTTCCATTTCCATTGTTTTTAAACACCGTTCTTACGAATCAACATTTACCGATGCTTCTCATTTTGATTGCCATTTATTTGGGATTTCGTTTGAATGAGAAAAAGTTACAAATTCCACTTTGTATCGGGATTGGGTTATTGTTATCTCTTTCTAACATTTTACGAACAGAGACGATTGTCATTATCGGTGCTATTGTGGTATTAGGAGGTTACTTAGTATTTCAAAAGGATTCGTTTCGGTTCATTGCCATTCGTCTTGGCATTTTGTTACTGACTTATTTTCTATCGTTTCAATTGGCTTCTTTTTGTCTAGTACAAACAGGAGTAAGCCCGAACGGTCTTCAAAATGGAAATCCGACTTGGAAATTTGTAGAGGGGTTTAATTACGATACCGATGGTATGTACAGTAAGGAGGATTCTAGTCTCTATGCAACAGATCCTGTTCTTTCTAAGCAAGTTTTAAAAGAACGACTTCGTGAAGTAGAGAAGATGCCGTTATTGTTTCTTAAGAAAATATACATTCAGTGGTTTCGGTCTGATTTATCTTGGACTTTTAATACTGGTGAGTATCCGATGTTATTTTCTATTTCTAATTTTATCAATCAAATGATGATTGTACTGTTTCATAGTTTAGCGCTTTCTAGTTTGCTTTTTCTAAAGAAAAAAAATTATTTGCAAATATTATTAACGATTACGATTGTATTTTATGTAGGCACTTATTTACTCATAGAAGTCATGCCACGGTATGCGTATTCTGTTCAAATACTAGAGGCCATCTTAGCCAGTGTAACGATTTCTAAATTACTTAAGAGAGAGGAAAGATAATTGATGAAAACTTATTCTAAAATTTTAAAAATGTTAACTAAAAGACAAAAAATTAATTTTATTTGGATTTTTATTATCATGATTGTTTCTGCTATTTTAAGTCAGTTACTGCCACTTGCTATTGGAGTTTTAACAGATGATGTTTTGGTACAAGAACACATATCTTTTCTTAGTGTTTTTCCATTTTTATTGTTTATTTTAGGAATTACCGTAATCAACGAGATTATAAAGGTGATTCGACGTCTGTTAGTAGAGGACACTTCTACACGGTTTGAGAAAGAAGCTAGAACCAAAGCGATTTCTTCTATATTACATGCGCCGCTTACTTATTTTAAGGAAAACATGACCGGAAATATTCATGGTCGTTTAAATCGGAGTTTGGAAGGGACAACGCGATTATTAAAATTAATGTTCATGGATTTTGCACCCGCTATTTTCAATGGTATTGCTGCTATTGTTGTCATTTTTTCTAAACTACCGTTTGCACTAGCATTATTGATGATGCTTGTAATTCCGATTGGATTTATCATCGTTTTTCGACAAATTCATACCCAAAGAGGAATACGAGTTGAGTTGATGAACCAAAAAGCTGGAATGGATGGTACGATGGTAGAACTTATCAATGGCATCGAAGTGATTCGTGTTGTCAATTCGGTAGAAGCAGAAACGACACGATTTGATGATACGTCATCTTTTTTACAACAGAAAGAGATGAAACATCACAAAGCGATGGCGTTCTATGATTGTTTAAAGTTTATTAACGAAGCGGTATTTACTGTCTTGACAATTGGTTTATCTGTCTATTTGGCAGGAGAAGGTATCATTACTGTCGGAACTGTTTTAACTGCTTATTTGAGTTTTACTCAACTTACAACGCCATTACGGGAACTACATCGTATTTTTGATGAGTTATCAGAATCGATGGTGTTAGCAGAAGACTATTTTCAATTAGCGGAATTACCTAAAGATTTTTCTTATTTTCCAAAAAATGCGAACTCGTGCACTACTTCTAAGGATATCATTTCAATGCGAGATGTTAACTTTTCTTATGATACAGATAAACAGGTTTTAAAACAGTTTTCATTAAGTGTTTCTCAAGGCGAATTTCTTGGGATTGCAGGTCCTTCTGGTTGTGGAAAATCTTCATTGATTCGCATTCTTACAAAGTTAGAACCAGTTCAAAAAGGAGAAATATTACTCGAGAGAAAACCCTTATCTAGTTATACAAGAGAACAATTGGCTGAAGATATTGCTTTAGTACCGCAAACACCATTTTTGGTTTCGGCTTCTATTTACGATAATGTCTGTTATGGATTACAACGTTCTGTTTCACTAGAAGAAGTGCAAGAAGCTTGTAAGAAAGCACATATTGATGACTTTATAGAAAAACTTCCCCAAAAGTACGATACGTTGATTGCAGAAGGAGGAGGCAACTTATCTGGTGGTCAAAAACAACGAATTGCGATAGCACGAATTTTTTTAAGACGTCCAAAAATTTTGATTTTGGATGAAGCGACGAGTGCTTTGGATAATACAACAGAAAAGAAAATTCAAAAGTCCATCGAACAGCTGCAGAAAGATTCCGGCATTACAATTTTATCGATTGCCCATCGTTTGACAACATTGGAAAACTGTGATCGAGTCATTGTTATGAATCAAGGACAGATTGAACAAGAAGGAACGTACTCAGAACTTTTACAGGAAAAAGGAATTTTTCAAGATATGTATCGAGGTATTTTAAAATAAAAAAATTAAAGGTTTAGTCCTTTAATTTTTCATATGTATCAGCAACTGGATGTACTTGACTTTCGTCAAAAGTGCACTTAAATGCATCTTGCTTGTATCTTGGAATTAGATGGATGTGAAAGTGTTTTACTTCTTGACCGTGGAAGTTGTTTTGGCAAATGGTAAGACCATCGACATGCAACTTTTCTTTTAGGAGAGGATAGATTTCTGTTTTGATAGTATCTATCATCTTTGTAAGCATCTCATCTGGTGTATCAAATAAGTTTTCATAATGTGTTTTCGGTACTACCAAAACGTGTCCATCAGCATTTGGATTGGTATCTAAAAATGCTTTGACATCGTCATTTTCATATACTGTATAGGAAGGAATGTCTCCCTTTATAATTTTACAAAAAATACAATCGTTCATATTTAACCTTCTTTCTAGTTTTATTATACAATGTTTTGTTTTATCAGAAAAGAATTATTCAAATGAGTGAGAAATTTTTTCTTGATAATGAGTGAGAAACAGCAAATTTGACAAATGCACAAAAATGTGATATAATTTGTGCATTCAACAAAGGGGGATATATTATGAGAATGGATTTAGATAAAACAGTAACGAAACAAGAGATAGAAGCTGCTGTTCGACGTATTTTATCGCAATGGAATAGATGTGAAAATAATTTTCAAAGGGAAGTTTTGTATCGTTCTTTAATGAATGTACATTACAGTGAACCGTTTGATTGGAGTCTTGTTGTACAACTAAATGTACTAGAAGCTGAATTCCAAAAAAACAACCAAGAACCTTTTGAAGTTGGACTTACAGAATCTCAAGAGCAAAATGGTTTTTCTACAGAACAGGATATTACTAAGAGATTATCGTATTTAGAGTCTCGTCGGGAAAGTCATCAGAATGATTATGATGATTTTATGAAACGTTATGAGAATCTCGATGCGATGCTTAGTCGTAAAGAAGAAGTAAAGCGACTTGACCGTGCAGTATTGGAAGATTTGGAAGATTATGCAGAGAAACATTTTTCTTATAATCGTATCGGACAGGCTATTCCAGTTCATATGTTATTAGCAGATCAAATCGAAAAATACATTGCTTTTGAGGATTCTTTTGAACGTCGAACGAATGAGTCTATAAAGTTTGTAGGTGAACAATTAGATCATTGCCGTGATGCTGTTAATTCCTTAGATGGATTTATCGATGATTTACATATTCAACAATTTTGCAAAAACCATAAATAATTATATTTTTAACTATAAATGGTATTCATTTATAGTTTTTTATTTGTAGTCTCATTGCTTTTGTGGTAGAATAAATAATTGCTAAGAGGGTGGTTTGATTGAATTTAGAGGAGTTTTTAACTTTCACTTTGGAAGAGTGTCCTGTAGAAGAAAGAAGCGCTACTGGTTTATTGCTTGCTGCCACTGCAGTTTATAGTGTAATTACAGATGAGAAAGAAGATGTATTACAGTTTTCGATGCCTAAGATGAATTATTCGAAAGATATTTTAGATGATTTAGGTATTCGAATAGAGGAACAAGACGATGGTTTTTTGATAATGGCACCAAGAAATTTATTTCAGGTATCTAAAAAAGCATCTGTAAAAGTTGCCGTTAAAAAATAAATTATGATCATGAAAAGAGGAGAAATAAATGGAAGTTGATTTAAAAGATGCTAGTCAAGTAACCAAATCCATTGAAGGAAGAATTGAAGCGATTGGTTCCTATGAGAATGAACAACGACAAATTAAAATTGATTACAATGATGAATTGGCTAAAGCTTATGTCCAACTAGTTTCTGATGTTGCTAATGAAATTCCACAGCGAAATCAAGTATTTGCATTTCAAGCTAGCAGTCAAGTAATTGGTAATTTTTATCGAAAAGAAGATTGCGCAGATAAGCGTTCCATTGCAATTTTAAATCAGCATGGGTTAGGAATTTATTTGGAGTTCGACAAGGATAGAACATTAAATCAAAGTGAATTGTATGCTGAAGAATATTTGAATCGTGTATTGGAAAAATTTCATATTTCCGTTCAAATATTAGAAGGAGAAGATATGGGAGATCGTAAGATTGCTGTGGTTACTTATTGTACTCCTTCTGAAGATATTAAGAGATTATTGAATCGGCCAACACAGATTAAATTGTAGGCGTTAGCATTTTATGAAATACTTTTAATTAGAAAAAAGCAATTATAATTGTATAAAAAATCAAAAAAGTTATTGCCAAATATTTTTAGATATGGTACTATTATATTGCTAACTTTTATGGCGAGATAGCTCAGCTGGCTAGAGCGTTCGGTTCATACCCGAAAGGTCGAGGGTTCGATCCCCCCTCTCGCTACCAATTTTGATTATTTTACTAGGTTTTAAGCCTAGTTTTTTTATTGGAAATGTCTAAATGGGTATTCATCTTTTTTATTTTCAGAACAAATGATATAATTATCTAAACAACAAATAGTAATTTGTGGAGGTGTATGCTATTATGAAAAAAATAAAGTTTATAATTTTAGAAATCTTATTTCTAATTGTAATGTTATTATGTGCAACAACAACAGTGAAAATTTTAGATATGATATTTAAACTAAGCTATGAAAATATTTGGCTTGAAGGCTTTAAAGTAGGATTTGTTGCTTGGCTAATTCTATCATTTATCTTGCTCATTGTTAAAATAAACAAGGAAAGTTCAAAGTAATACAAATTACAATTTAGTGATTTGTTTAATAAATAGTAATTTAGAGGTGTAAGATGGAATATAAAGAATATGGATCAAAGAATAATGATACTATAGTTTTATTACACGGTGGAGGTCTTTCTTGGTGGAATTATATAGATGAAATAGAATTGCTTGAAAATGAATTTCACATAGTTATTCCTATACTAGATGGACATTCGGGAAGTGATACAAATTTTACTTCTATTGAAAGCAATGCTCTAGAAATAATAAACTTTATAAATGAAAATTATAATGGAAAAGTAAAACTAATTGGAGGATTATCATTAGGGGGACAAATTTTATTAGAAATATTATCTAAAAATCCTAATATATGTGAATATGCTATTATTGAAAGTGCTTTGGTAATTCCAATGAACTTTACCTATAGAATGATAGAGCCAATATTTAATTTATCATATTGTTTAATAAGTAAAAAGTGGTTTTCAAAGTTACAATTTAAAAGTTTGAAACTTAAAAACAGTTTGTTTGATCTATATTATGAAGATACTTGTAAAATTACAAAAGATAATTTAATTGCTTTTATGAAGTCAAATTCTAATTATGAAGTAAAAAACACTTTATCGCATACTAAAGCAAAGACCCTCGTATTAGTTGGAAGTAAAGAAAGACCTATTATGAAAAAATCAGCAACTAAAATTGTTAATTTAATACCAAATAGTGAACTTGAAGTATTGCAAGGATATTATCACGGAGATATAAGCATAAATCATGCAGATGATTATGTTGAAAGAGTAAAGAGATTAGTTCGTTAAATTACAATTTAGTGATTTGTTTAATAAATAGTAATTTGTAAGGAGGTATTGTATGTTAATTACAGGAATTTTAATTACAATAGTTGCAATTTTTATGATTTTAGTTCCTCAATTTTTTATGGGACTTAAAAGTCCTAGAATACCAGATAAATTATTAAAAAATTCTAAAATGAAAATTGTTCTTAGAATATGGGGCAGCATTTTTGTAATAGTAGGAATTTTATTAATTGTTTTCTCAATTATTTAATAGCAAATTACAATTTAGTGATTTGTTAAGCAAATAGTAAGTTGTGGAGGAGATTAAGCTTATGAATATAGTGATAGAAAAATTGAAAAAAGAAGATTTAAGAGAAGCCATTAATATATATGATAGTAATCACAAGATAAAAACTAATTATGAAAAACTATTAAATATTTATGATAAAATTTATAATAATCCAGCATATCATAATATAGTAGCAAAATTAAATGGAAAAATTGTCGGCTTAGCAACGATAATTATAAATTATGATATTGTTGAAGAACTGAATCCATTTCTTACTATTTGGAATTTTGGTATAAAATGTGAATATAGAAGGCAAAAAATTGGAACTAAAATGTTTGAATATATTTATAAATTTGCTAAGGAAAATAATTGTGAATTTATTTCTTTAATTGCTGAATCCAATAATGCGATTGCACAAGCTTTTTATGAAAGTTTAGGATATATGAGAGAAGTAGGATATGTAAAAATAATTAACAAGGAAATTTGATAAACAACAAATTACAATTTATGGAGTTGATAATAAATGAATAAAGAAATATTATTATCTAATATAGATAAAGTCCATACTACTGAAATGGGTATTGATAGGATTAAGAGAAATCTTAAATTAAATACTAATGATATAGTTGAATATTGTAAAAATAAGATATTAAATAAAGACTGTAATATTTATAAAAAAGGAAAGAATTGGTATTGTGAAATTGGTAATATAAAAATAACTATTAACTCATATAGTTACACAATTATAACAGCTCACATTTTTAACTAAATTACGATTTAATGATTTGTGAAATAAATGGTTATTTATCAGAATAGTATCATTCTTATTGGAATTTTCTTAACTAGGAAAATTTAAAGCTATTTACTAATGAGTTGGAGTAAAAATTATAGATAAATTGATTGATATAGAAAAGTGTTTTTTATAACATAATTATCTAAATGATAAATAGTAACTGAATAGAAAAAGTAGTATATGAATAATTGGGTGATTAAATAATGAAAATAAGTGATTTGAATCCAGAATATGACAAATTACAACAAGAATATGGTGCTAAAGAATTATCATCAATATATAATGGTGGGTGTACAAAGAATCCGGACATTTGCTTTGTGTTTATGAATCCGACTGGAAGAAATGTTGCTTCTGCCCCTAATTGGAAAGGTAGAAGATCTCCATGGATAGGGACTAAAAACATATGGAAATTATTTTATAGAATCGGATTATTAAATGAAAGAGTATACGAAGAAATTCAAAGAAAAAAACCACAAGCATGGGACGAAAAGTTTGCTGATTTAGTATATGATGATGTAGAACAGCATAAATATTTTATAACTAATCTTGGAAAGTGTACTCAAGTGGATGCAAGGGTATTACCAAATTTAGTTTACAGTCAATATCTTGATTTGTTGTGTAAGGAAATTGAAATAATTAATCCTAAGATAATTATAACTTTTGGAAATCAAGTTAGCTCTATTGTATTAAATAAAAATGTATCAGTATCACAATGTAGGAAACAAAGTTTTTCTAAGAAGATTGCAGGAAAAAATTATCGTATATATCCGGTTTATTATCCTATTGGAAATGGCACGATGAATATAGACAAAGCAATAGAAGATTTAAATTATATTATAAAAACGAATTTTAAAAGTTAAAAAGCTGTCGATTATTCTGGGAGATAATCCAAGAAATTGTGTAGACCGTCTTATAATTTATAAAGTAATTTAAGATGGGAAAGTTATCATAATTACTGTTGGAAAATTGTACTATCAGTATTCTAAAGGGTGTAAAAGGAAGCAAGTATGAATGAATTATATGAACTGTTCAAATAAAGCAAGGAGAGTTTTTATGAATTCTCTTTTTTGTTTTGAAAATAAATGATATAATTATGTCAACGAAAAATCATAATGGGTAAAGAGGAGAATAGGGTCATGAAGAAAAAGAAATCTAGAAAGAAAAAAACAAATCAAACAGTTGGTATTTTAAAAGTTGTTTTTAGCGCAATTTTGGGGATTGTCACTGGACCATTGGAGCTTCTATGTGCAGGACTTATTATAAAGGGAAAAGACCTTCAGTTACTTTGGCTTATCGGAGCAATTTTCGTTTTTTCTATTTTGTATCTTCTCGTATTATTCTTTTTAAATAATTTCCTTCATAGAAAAGATGATGATGGCGATAAATGTTGGCTTATCATGCGAATATTGGCTCCTATCAGTATTTTTGCTACTTGGTTTCTAATTGCAAAGTATAATGGTGATGGAAATATAACTAGTATTATTTTCGCAATGTTATTTATGTTGCCTAATGTTCTTTTCTTTGTTCCAGCAGGAAGTGATTCTGGTTCTTCCAATAAAAAAATAAGAGCTACTACTTGGAATTTTGGCAAGTATAGTGAGACTACATATCGAGATGAAAAAGGTAATAAAATTGCAGAATCTACTTCTTTTGATTGGGGTCCTGTTAGAGATACTAAAATCAAGGACAAAGATGGGAATGAAACTAACATAGAGCATTGGAAGTTTTAATACTTGAAAGTTATTTGGTTTATTCTTTCGGTATAATACTAGATAGAAATATCTAGTTTTTTTATTTCGTTTTTTGCGTTATAATGAAAATGAAGTATAATCGTCCGGGGTAAAGTATGAAACAGATTCCATATCGTGTAAATCAATTGCAAGACTTCGATACCGAGTGGTTACTACATCGAAAATGTAGTGAATGGTGGTATGCGACGTCTATTTTAAGGGATGAAGAAAATCATCTGTATTCTTGTCAATATACGTTTTTAAGAATGCGTTTGATGCCTTTTTTGAAACCTTTTATATTGATGGCTGCAATTACAGATTTTCAAACGAAGAAGCATTATTATACACAACAATTTACTTTGTCTCATCGTCATATTCAAATTGATTCTATGAAAGTAGTTTCACCAAAAGCACTTGCCAAAAAGGAAACAGATGGGATGTTGATTGAATGTACTGGAGATGATTTTTCTTATCGTTTACAGATGGATTATGGAAAAGGTCCTTTCTGGCATTGTAATCATGGTAAATTGTTTATGGGAATTCAATCGGAAAAAGAGACGACTTTTTATTATTCTTATCCAAATATGCCAACGACAGGAACCATTCTATTAGACGGAAAAGAGATTCCTGTTAAGGGTTCTACTTGGTTTGATAAACAGGGTGGAACATTTAATTTTTTAAATATTCATACTCATTGGGAATGGTTTTCGATGAGGTTTTATGATCAAGAAGAAATTATGTTATTTCATTTTCCACAACAAAATTATAGAGATGGAACGTATATTCGGAAAGATTGTACAAGTCAACGATTGAATCAGTATCATATGGAACCAACTGGTTTTGTTGAAAAGAACGGGTATCGTTTTTCTTGTGGTTGGCAATTAGAAATGCCTGGTATTAAGGATGAACACTATAAAATTGTGCCAATTATCGATGGTCAACTTAATTTGGCTTATTTTGAACAATTGTGTTATATTTACGATAAAGATAGTCGCGAAGTAGGTATGTGCTTTGTTGAATTGTTACCAGGAGTTTACAATCGAAAAATTGATGGTAAATTATTACTTAAAAAAATTTAAATAGGAAGTGGTTGTTATGAAAAGGTTATTTATCGTTACAGGAGCTAATGGTTTTTTAGGAAACAATATCATTCGCCAATTGGAACAAAATCCAGAAAATGAGATTCGAGCACTTGTCTTACCAAACGATAAGGTTCATTCTTTGGAAGGTTTGCGGTGTCAAATTTATTATGGTGATGTTACGAAAAAGGAAACTTTACAGGAAATTTTTTCGAATCTAGAAGATAGGGAATTGTTTGTGATTCATTGTGCTGCTATCGTGTACATTAAGTCTAAATACAATCCGATGGTTTACGAAGTGAATGTGAATGGGACTAAGAATGTCATCGATTTGGTATTGGAGAGTGGTGCTAAGATGGTATATGTCAGCAGTGTTCATGCTCTTCCTGAAAAGCCGAATCGGGAAGTGATTACAGAAATTACTGATTTTGATCCGGAGAAGGTAAAAGGAGAATATGCCAAAACGAAAGCAGAGACTGCTGCTTATGTTTTGAAAATGGTAAAAGAAAAGAATTTGAATGCTTGTATCGTTCATCCATCTGGAATTATTGGCCCTTACGATTTTGGTCGTAGTCATTTGACACAACTGATGATTGATTTTGCAAATGGGAGACTAAAAGCATGTGTCAATGGTGGATATGATTTTGTCGATGTTAGAGATGTTGCAGATGGTGTCATTCGGGCTTGTGATTTAGGAAGACCGGGTGAATGCTACATTCTTTCTAATCGTTATGTCCCGGTAAAAGAGTTATTGGATACGGTCAGTGAAGTTCGTCATACCAAAAAGATTCAGACGGTTTTACCGATGTGGTTAGCAAAATTAACAGCACCATTATCTGAAATTTACTATGCGATTTTGAAACAACCACCACTTTATACGAGATATTCTTTGTATACGTTAACTTCCAATTCGAATTTTTCTAATGAAAAAGCAAAACGAGAACTTGGATATCAAAACCGTGACTTTCATCAAACAATCGCTGATACAATCGCTTGGTTAGAGGAATATCATAGAATTCGTTCTTAAACAATTGCATAAATTTGGCAATTGTTTTTTTATGAAAATCGTTTATAAGAACAAATGTTCGTGGTATAATAATTTTGGTGATAGAAATGGAACGGTTGTATGCTTGTATCGATTTGAAGAGTTTTTATGCATCAGTTGAATGTATCGAAAGAGGATTTGATCCGTTGACTACAAATTTGGTTGTGGCTGATTCTTCTAGAACGGAGAAGACCATTTGTTTAGCGGTTTCTCCCTCTTTGAAACAATATGGGATTGGTGGTAGGGCAAGATTATTTGAAGTCGTTGCTAAAGTAAAAGAAATCAATCAGATTCGAAAACGAAAAAATCATAACCGGTCATTTTGTGGTAGTTCTTATGATGACAATGTACTAAAAAAGGATACTACTAAAAAATTAGATTTCATTATTGCGCCACCTAGGATGGCACATTATATGGATACTTCTGCTAAAGTTTATCGTACTTATTTAAAGTATTTAGCGCCGGAAGATATTTATGTTTATTCCATCGATGAAATTTTTTGTGAAATTACGCACTATTTAAAGTACAATCATTGTTCGGCTACAGAATTTCTTACTAAGATGATTTTAGATGTCTATCAGACGGTTGGCATTACGGCTACGGCAGGGATTGGTACGAATCTGTTTTTGGCGAAAGTAGCGATGGATGTTGTGGCAAAACATGTCAAAGCAAATGAAGCGGGAGTCCGTATCGCTTTTTTAGATGAGGCATCTTATCGGAAATTGATTTGGTCGCATCAACCGATTACAGATATTTGGAGAGTAGGACGTGGGACTGCTAAGAGGCTTGCTCGTTACGGTCTATGCACGATGGGAGATGTTGCTAGATGTTCTATACACAATGAAGATTTATTGTATCGTTTGTTTGGTGTCAATGCCGAACTTTTAATTGACCATGCTTGGGGCTATGAACCGTGTACATTGGAGCAGATTCGTTCTTTTCAACCATCCTCTAAAAGCATTCATTCCGGTCAAGTTTTACAAGATCCATACGATTATCAGAAGACAAAATTAGTCGTTCGCGAAATGGCGGATGCCTTAGCACTCGAGTTGGTATCGAAAGGCGCGGTAACAGAGCAACTTACGTTGACGATTGGATACGATGTAGAAAATTTAACGAATCCTAAAATTTCTTATTCTGGTGAAGTTACATATGATGGATATGGTAGAAAAATTCCGAAGCATTCACACGGAACGATACATCTAGAAAGAGCGACTGCATCTTCTAAACGAATTATGGATGGATTCGTATCTTTGTATGATCAAATTGTCCAAAAAAATTTATTGGTGCGGCGGATTTATCTGAATGCCGTTCAATTGGACGAGAGTTCCACCTCTTCCTCTCAGGAACATTATCAACAACTAAATTTATTTACTAGTGTCGAAGAGCAAGTGCGTGACTTTGAACAAAAGAGAAAGATGGAGAAGGAAGAACAGGATTTGCAGGCTACAGTTTTAAAGTTGAAGGGAAAGTACGGAAAAAATTCTATTTTAAAAGGAATGGATTTGGAAAGTGGTGCTACGACGATGATGCGAAATCGTCAGATTGGAGGACATCATGAATAGTTACGATGATATTATTAATTTGCCGAGACCAATTTCTAAAAGGCCACCGATGTCGATGAATCAAAGAGCGGCACAGTTTGCTCCATTTTCAGCCTTGGTAGGTTATTCTGAAAAAATTGCTGATGTCTCTAAAGTTTTGGATTCCAAAATTGAACTAACAGAAGAAAGAATGGCAGAGATCAATCGTAAGATTCAGATGATTCAAGAAAAGTTGGATTCAAAACCAACCGTTACGATTACCTATTTTGTGTCTACTCGCGGTAAAGAGACGGGATTTTATCAAAGAAATTCTACTAAAGTTAAAAAAATCGATTCTTTTCAGCAACAACTACTTTTAGACGATAATACGTATGTTTCTTTTGCGGATATCATTGATATTACTGGCTCTTGTTTCGAGTAGTTGCCATACTAACTATATTTGCTTGTGGTTGATATGATATAATGGAGATACCGATTGGTTGGTGATGTTGATGAGTAAGAAAAAAGTTCGGTTTCTATTATTGATTGTTTTCCTTTTGATTGTGTTGGTACTCGGTTACTATGTTTTGTATACAATCAACTATATCCCGCATAAAAAGTATAGCAATGCTGATTTTGGAATCGAACCATACATTAGTAAGGTCGATATGGATCAAGATGGTTTAGATGATCAAAGTGATATTTTAGAGGGCGTTCGGGAATATATTGCGACGAAGCCGCATTATCAAAGTAAGTATTATGATGGCGGATATCCCGATGATCGTAATGGTGTCTGTACAGATGTCGTTGCCTTTGGGCTACTTCATGCTGGCTATGATTTGAGGAACCTTGTGTATGAAGATGTTCAGGAAAACCGCGATGCATATAATATTGAAACAATCGACCGAAATATTGATTTCAGAAGAGTTCGAAATTTAAAGGTTTATTTGGCAAGAAATGCGATTTCTCTTACAACAGATGTTTCCGATATTGCAGAGTGGCAAGGCGGAGATATTGTCGTGTTTGAAAATCATATCGGAATTGTATCCGATTATAGAAATTGTAACGGGGTTCCTTTTCTCATTCATAACGGCAGTAATTTTCAAAGATACTATGAAGAAGATGTCTTAGAAATTAGAGACGATATCGTTGGTCATTACCGGATGTCATAAACAAAGAATATCATAATTCGATATTCTTTGTTTGGTATTCTTATTTGATAATTGTATCAATTTCTTCTGGATTTTCTTTGTTATGGATAAATTTCTACCAATTAGAAAGATGAGAGAGCAAGATAAAGATTGTAAAGTGCCTACGAACTTGGTTCCTCGTTGTCCTAGATGTCATGAAGTGTTGGAAGTAAATTTACGAAAAGATGATACGTTTGTAGAAGATGCACATTGGCATATTCAAAACGAACGATACGAACAATTTTTAAATCGTTATCAAGAGCGCAAACTCGTTTTAATGGAACTGGGTGTCGGTTGGAATACGTCGGGAATTATTCGAATTCCATTTGAAGAACTTACCAATCAACATTCTTCTGTTACTTTGATTCGAGTCAATCAAGATAGTTTACAATCTTTGTATCCGTTATCTAAACGATTGATTGCGACTTCAGAAGATTGTTGTGAGCTTTTGCATAAGTTAGTAGAATATTAGAAAATTTCTTTCGTTTTTAAAACGTTTATAGTATACTGATATTAAGAAAAAGGTGATTACGAATGAACAATCTATTTTGGAAATCTATTTTAAACCATGGAAATTAGATTGTTTTCGTTTTATGTAACTTATTTTATCGATTATAGAACACTTTCTATTCCATTGGAGTAGAAAGTGTTTTTTTGGAGGTGGGAACATGAGAATAGATAGGAGATAAGTTTGGCATAAACTTCGATTATGCCAGAGAGGAAGGCATAAGATGTTTGAAATAAAAAATTTAAGTATTCAGATTCACAATCAGTATTTTATTCGCAATTTGTCTCTTACCCTGAATGCTGGTGATAAACTAGCTATCATCGGGGAAGAAGGAAATGGAAAGTCGACGTTGCTCAAGGTCATTTTAGGGATTTGTCCTTATGCAGAAGTGGAAGGAACGATTTCTTCTAAAAATCATTCGATCGGTTATTTGCCTCAGATGTTAGAAAGTAATGATTTGCAAAAGACCGGGTATGAGTATTTATTCAAGAGTTCGGAAGATTATTATAACCAAGTGAATTTTCTTTATCAAAATTTAGAACGTCTTCATATCGATGATTCGTTGTTAGAACGGACGTTATCTTGTATGTCCGGAGGAGAAAAAGTAAAACTGAGTATTTTAAAATTGTTGTTAGAGAAACCAGATATTTTATTTTTAGATGAACCCACGAACGATTTGGATATCGAAACATTGGAGTGGCTTGAACATTTTATTGTAGAGACGAAATGCCCAGTTGTGTATGTGTCGCATGATAAGACGTTACTTTCCCATACAGCGAATTGCATTTTACATTTGGAACGAATTTATCGAAAGACAGAATGTAAGCATACGTTTTACCGCACGACTTACGATGATTATGTTCGGATGCGTCGTGAGTCCCTTGCGAAAGAGACGATGATCGCAAAGCAAGAACAGAGAGATTATCAAAAAAGAGAAGAAAAGCTTCGGCAGGTGATGCAGAAGCTGGAATACCAACAAAATACGATTTCACGAAGCAATCCACATGGCGGACGTTTGTTAAAGAAAAAGATGCATTCTTTGAAATCACAAGAAAGAAAGTTACACGATACCAATTTGGCAAAAGTTCCAGATGTGGAGGAAGGAATTTCTTTTCGTTTTGAGGATGTCACCATTCCGCGATTTAAAAAGATTCTCACAATCGACATTCCAACGTTTCAGGTAGATACTAGAGTGTTAGCAACTAATCTTCATTTGGAAGTTATGGGAACTGAGAAAGTATGTATCATCGGTTCGAATGGTATTGGAAAAAGTACGTTTTTAAAAACGATTTATGAGACTTTACGAAACAGGTCCGATATTCGTGTCGGATACATGCCTCAAAATTACAAGGATGCTTGGGATGAGAATCAATCTGTATTGGAATTTTTATCTTCTATTGGCAATAAAGAGGAAATGCAAAAAGCAATGACTTATTTAGGAAATATGAAATTTACAGTAGAAGAGATGAACGGCAGTATTCGAAATTTGAGTGGCGGTAGTAAAGCAAAGTTGCTTCTTACTCGCTTTGTATTAGAAAAAGTAGATGTATTACTTTTGGATGAACCTACTAGAAATGTTAGTCCGTTATCCAATCCGGTTATACGCGATGTGTTAAGAAAGTTTCAAGGAACAATCATCAGTGTTTCTCATGACCGAAAATATATTTCTGAAGTTGCTACTCGTGTATATCGTTTTACCAAAAACGGATTGGTTTTAGAGAGGTAAACTGTTGGTTTCCAAAAAGAAACTAATAGAATATCACTGGTTTCTTTCTTTTGTGTTATGATGATATCAGGGGTCGAAAATTACGATTTTTCAGTAATTTTTTAACGAAAATCTCGTAATAATTTACGAAATAGTTGTAATTTCTTGCAATAATCGTGTAATTATATTTTCTAATTATCGACCACTTCGTAAATAATTTGACCGAAAGTTCCAAATTCGTATCAAAATCGTACCCAAAGATACCTAATCGTATCTTTTTTTCTAGGTTTTATATGGGTTTGTGAGTTTCTTTACTCTCTTCAGTTGCGAAGAGAACAAGAGGACAGGCAAATAAAAAAGGCTCAAATAAATTAAGCCCATCATCTTTATTCATCTTGATCTAAAATATCTTCATAATATTCAATTAATTGAGCTCTATCAGAAATAATTTGCATATGAACACATAGAGTTGGTTTTAACTGTTTAATATTAGACAAAGAAAAAATATAATATTCAGAATCTTCTTTAATATTTTCTATTTTAACAAAAAATAAATGATTTATTTTCTTACCAGTTACTCTTCCATTATTTATTCTATCAGTCATTTTTTCTTTTGGAATTTTTACTATATCATCGTTTATTGAGCCATTAATTTCTTCAATTGATTTTTTTAATAATTCTTTTGTAAATACACTATACGAATTTTTACCTGCCCTCCTAATTTCAGAACCAGCCAACGATAAAAATTCTTTTCCATCATGTACTTCTATACAATCTTCAGTAATTGCTACTAATTGGCTGTTTTCATCAACAGAAACTAATGATTCAAATCCTAGATTTTTAAAGTATGCTTTTAGCATTGCTTTTTTATCATCTTCATCATCTATTTGATAATTTCCAGGTAAATCTATTATATTATATTCTTCATTAAATCTTTCTATTAAAGGAATATAATCAGGATTCTCTTCGGCAAATTTTTCACTATAAATTAATTTACCATTATCATCATATTCTGTTTCTTTTTCTCCTGCTCTTGCTATTCTGTCTTTAAATTCTAGTTTTACTATTTGATTATCAATATATAAATCTGCATCATATCTTGTTGGATTACCATATTGAATTAAAAAAGTATTCAAATCTTCTTTATTATAATAAATATAACGACAAAGAATTCTATTATTATCATCTCTTAATCTATATAGTATGTTTGCAGGAAGTTCTCTAATGTAAGTATGAAAAACATCAGCAAAACTATCAAGATTATATATATTCGCTATTGTTTCAGCCATAACACACTCACACAAAGTACCAGACTGTAATCTTTTGTTTATTTCAAATTGTCTTTCAACTTCTGCTTTTACACTTTTAACTTTTTTTATATTTCTAGCAATTTTTTTATCCAAAGAATAAAAATCATTAATATCATCAAATTTATCATAATTTTTATTATAAAAATCTTCAATTTCTTTTATTTCTTGATTATCTAAAACTGTAAAAATCATTTCGCCATATATATCATTTAGAAATTTAGACAACGCTTCATTATCAATCCTCATTTTCTTCTTCCTCACTTTCTACAAACAATGAACTACTATGTATTTTATTGAAAACTTCTGTTGATTGAGATATTCCAAGAGCCTCAAAGAATATTTTATTAATTTTATTTCTATACTTCTTAGGAAATTTAATATTTTCTTGTTTTTTTCCAGCGTTCATTTTATAAACCAAATATTCTTTTTCTTTAGATTGCATTTCTTTAGCAATGATTGATACTTCTTTTTTTTGACTATCTGATAATTTATTATAAAACACAGGTATACTGTTAACTATTGTTAAAGGACAATTAATTCCACCATCATAAAGTCGCCAGTACCAATATGCAAAACTTGAGTTCATCATACAATATACGTAATCATATTTTTCTGGTTCTTCAACATGAATAATCCTTTTTCCATCTCTATTTAAATTTTTCATTGATCCTACAGTAAAATATCTGCATGTGGTTGGCATATATATTTCTTTTCCAAAACTTGAATCTATTAAATTACTCATTTTTTGATCAGATTCATTTTCCCACTTATCTAATATTTCTAATAAATCTATATGACATTTATAATATGCCTTATTTTTTGAATCGACAATTTGATATCTATTATTAATTAAACTTTCAAGATATTTATTATTAAGCATTTTGCTTCTTTCTTCTGTTTTAAATCTTATCAATGGACTTAATTTAAATCCTTTAATATTTTCTTTGTTCTCAACAACTGTTATTGCTGCTCTTACAGAATTTCCTTTATTAGTATTAAATATTCCATGTTTTCTACCATTAAATATATTACCTGGAACATTATCGAACGATACTATAAATCCATTATAATTATTCATTACTTGCCTTAGTGAATAAAATTTACCGCCACCTATAAAACTATATGGTGTTATTATTACAGAAGCCACACTTTGTTTTATTATTTTTTCTATGAAAGATGAATATAATTCCCTAGAATCTTCTATAACTTTTGTAATATCCCAGTCATCACTATTTTTAATTATTTTGTAATATGGAGGATTTGATATTACTTTTGCGTTTTTTGGTAATTTTGTCTTTTTATTCAAAAAATCACAATGATTAGCATTTATTTTTTTTATTAATTCTTTACCATACTTAATTGCTATTGTGTATTTGCAAATTTCAAGTGCAACATCATCCAAATCATATAAATAAAGATTACCGCTATTTATTAAATTATATGCCCCTTTGCTGCCTATTGCTTCTAAATATGAAATTATAAGATTTCCACAACCACACCCTACATCACAAACATTTTCTCCCTTTAAAGGTATCAACCAATTTGACATAATAAGTGCAATATCTTTTGGTGTATAATATTTACCCATTTCTTTTTTACTTATTTTATTTTCATGTTCTAATCCAATTTCATATAATTCGCCGAAATTATCTATTTGAAAAACATCGGATTTAAAATTTTCATTTAAAATATTTGATAGTATTGAATGCCATGTTTTTTTCAATCCATTTTTATCAATATCACTAAAATATTTTTCCATAGAATAATCAGTCATATCAATACCACCTTTCTTTTATCATTATACCATATTTACGTCAATTTTATCTATTGAATAAGATAAAAAGAATATGTATTTTTTTGCACTCTTCAGTATAAAATAAAACTTGCTAAAATTAGCAAAATATTGCACTTAACGACTATTTCGTAGTATTTTTTCATAATATCCTAAAATAATGGACTTAAAATTAAAAAAATGCCAGTAATCCCTTTTAAATACTGGCTTTCTATTAACGAACTTTTCGTAAAAAATCAATCGTATCCAATTCGTATCCCTTACCTTAAAATTGTAAGTTTAAAAATCGTCGCAAACCCTTATAAACACTGAGCAAAAGACACATTAACATAAATTTTTATGTATTCTTCAGGAGGACGAATATGGAAGAAAAAAAGTTTTGTGATGTGATTGTTGAATTACGAAAAAAGAATGGATTTACTCAACAGGAACTTGCTAGCAAGTTGAATATTACCGATAAAGCAGTTAGTAAATGGGAGAGGGGATTGTCTTATCCAGATATCACTTCCATTTCTACTTTAGCAAAAGTGTTGGGTGTCGATTCTTCTTATTTGATTGATTTATGTAAAAAAGAGGGAAGTGAAAATCCGTATCAAAAAGAGGATGTTTCTCATTTGATTCATCTCATCGGTACCGCTCTCGGTATCGCGATGGGAGTAGCGGTTATCGTTCTATCGATTTTAGGAGAGTTACAAACGGATCAAGCCATCGTGTTACTTGCGATTGGACTATTTGGTATCAGTTTGGCATCACTACTTCAAAATCACAATTCAAAATCGGAATAAACTAGATAGAAATATCTAGTTTTTTTGTAGGTATTTGTTGTATAATGAAGAGGATAGGGAGAGGACTTTATGAAGAAGAAAAAATCTGTTTGGCTTCCTTTGTATGGATATCTTGTACTTTACATATTGTTAGAAATTGCGTTTTGGATTTTCCGAGATGGCCCATTCTCAGTAGCAATGTTAGTCTACTTTTATCTGTTTCCAATTTCTATTTTTGTCGTTTCTGTTTTAGAAAGTGTGTGGCTTAAAAGTAAGAAAAAGTATTTTTTGATTTTGTTTTTCGGATTCTCTGTTTTGCTTTATGAATATACAACTTTCGGTCTTTCTAATATGATTCAAAATGGATTTCAAACGATTTGGATACCGAGTATTTTCTATTTTGTATTTTATTCCTTTCTATCTTTTGCAGGAATGGTTACCGGTTACTACATTACAAAAGTGAAGATACTTTCTAGTAAGAAAAAATAAATTTCTATCAGGTCTTAGGATCTGATTTTTTAACGAAATGAATATGATATAATGAATGAGAAGGTAGGTTGATGATATGAAAGTATTACTAATTAATGGTAGTCCTAGAAGCAATGGATGTACCGCTAGGGCTTTAGAAGAAGTAGAAACTGTTTTAAAAGAAGAAGGCATTGAAACGGAAACCGTCGTGATTGGAGATAAAGATATTCGCGGTTGTATCGCATGTCGTAGTTGTGCCAAAACAGGGAAATGTATATTTGACGATTTGGTTAACGAAGTTGCACCTAAATTTGCAAGCGCGGATGGCATTGTTGTTGGAACGCCGGTCTATTATGCAGGTAGCAATGGTATGTTACTATCTTTCTTAGATCGTTTGTTTTTCAGTGCGCATTTTGATAAGTCCATGAAGGTAGGGGCAGCAGTCATATCCTCTCGTCGGGCTGGTTCTACATCTGCGTTGGATGAAATTTATAAGTATTATGGTATTTGTAGTATGCCAATTGTTACAAGTTCTTATTGGAACGAAGTACACGGTTCTAAAAGAGAAGATGTAGAATTGGATTTAGAAGGATTACAGACGATGCGCAATTTAGGAAGAAACATGGCTTTTATGCTTCGCTCCATTGCGCTTGGTAAAGAAAAATACGGGTTACCGAACATCGAAAGGGGAACATTTACGAATTTCGCCGACGGTTTAAAGGAGAAAAAATTATGAAAATTGCAATTGTTTATAGTAGCGTAACTGGAAATACCAAAATGGTTGCGGAGGCAGTTTACAAAGAGGTGACGCAGCATCATGATTGTGATGTCGTCTATTTTGGAACTGTTTCTGATTCTATTCCTAAAGCAGATTTCTATATTTTGGGTTCTTGGACGGATAAAGGCAATGTTGCTGCCGGTATGGGTTCTTTCTTAGAATCATTAAGAAATACGAATATTGCATATTTCGGTACGGCTGGGTATCAAGGCGATGGTGAGTATTACAATCGTCTTTGGAGTCGTGTTCAGTCACATATTGATTCTTCTAATACTATTTTGGGGCATTTTTACTGTCAAGGAAAAATGCCTATGGCAGTGAAAGAACGTTATGTGGCAATGATTCAAAATAATCCAGAGGATAAACAGTTGCGGGTTAGTTTGCAAAATTTTGAAGATGCTTTGAATCATCCGAACGAACAAGATTTACAGAATGCCGCTAATTGGATTACTAGCGTTTTGAAATAATATTATAATTCAATAATTTCAAAAATAAAAAATCATCCTATATTATAACTTTTATTAAAATCTATAGGATGATTAATTTTATTGCTTCTTTTTTTTGTAATGGCATTTTGGATAATTACTGCAACCAATAAATTCTCCATATCTTCCTTTTCTTTTCACTAATCTACCACCACATTTTGGACAAATATCATTATTATCTATCTTATTACCTTTACCAATATTACATTGTTCACATAAAGTTTGGAGATTACTCATTACTGTCTTTCCGCCTTTAGAAACTGGAACAATATGGTCTACATGTAATTTTGCACCATCTTTTGCAGTTACTCCACATATTTGACATGAGTAATTATCTCGCCTTAAAACATTATATCTAATATCATCATTCATTATTTTTCGCTCTTGTTTTTTTGTTTCTTCAAACTTATTTCCATTCTGCCATTCATTATATATATTAGTTAGATCATTAAATGAATATTTCCCTTTTCTTCTATCATTAACATTTCCACCATTACTACGATAATATACTTCTATTTTTAAAGTAATCAAAAAATCTTCTTGTTTATGTATTAAATTTTTAAGTACTCTTTTTTCAATTCTTTTATATTTGTTTGAAGAGTATTCACTATTATTAATAGATTCACATAATAATATTTCTTCAACATCTTTTGTATATTTTTCAAGTAAATTAATATTATAGATAGCATTTTCCACATCTGTTCTTATATCATTAATATTGTTTTCTATGTGATATTTAATAATACTTGTTCCTGTAACTCTATCCAAACTTTTTCTAGAATATTCTCTTTCAGTAATACTATGTTTATTTCGTTTTATGTCTTTAAAATTATATGATTCATTTAATTTAATAACTTTTTGAATTTTTGTACTTAATGCACTAACAATCTCGTTTTCTCTAATAATAATCTTCTTTATTATAAAATTATAAACGATTATTGGTAATATAAAGAAAAATAAACAAATAATTGAACTTACGTTTTCATTTAATGCAGTCAAACTAAGTATCCAATAAGCTAAATAAAAACTAAGATAACACATTACAATTATTAATAAAATTCTTTGCCATTTTTTCATATCGATATAACACCTCTTTTCTTTTATATTATAACATTAAATTATAACATTTTTATCAAATTGCTTGTTGTTTATTGCATCGTAGCGTATTCTTTATCCCAACAAAAAAGAGAGTCATAAGCTCCCTCGGTATAAATATTTCTTTTATTTTTATTATTAGAATCAAAAAAAACACACTATGTATTTGTGTATTTTTGTATTATTTGTTAATAATAGATCCGGCATCAAATCTAATTACCTCATCACAAAAGTTTTCTATATCTTCTTTAATATGTGTAGCTATGATTATTGTTTTTCCATTTTTTTTAAATTCTAATAGCATCTTTTTTATTAATAGTACACTTTCATTGTCAAGACCATTAAAAGGTTCGTCTAATAGTAAGATATCAGGATTTTCCATTATTGCTTGTGCTATATCTAGTTTTTGCCTCATTCCTAAAGAATATTTACTATATTTTTTGTCTTTCTCACTAAATAGGTTTACTTTCTTTAATGCTTCAATAATGTCTTTCTTTGATATTTTTTTATTTATGCTGGCTACCAATTCTAAATTTTCTAATCCTGTTAGTTCTTTTATATAGTTACTATTACTAAATGATAAACCAATATTATTTGCAAACGAACCATCTTTATAAATGTCTTTTTTATTAATTATTACTGTTCCGCTTGTTGGTGTTAAAAAGCCACATAAACTTTTCAAAAACATAGTTTTTCCAGACCCATTTCTTCCGACTATTCCATATATTTTCATGTTTTCAAATTTGGTACTTACATTGTTTAAAATTATGTCATTGCCAATTTTTTTTGTTAAATTTTTTGTTTCAATTGTAATCATATTACCTCCTGTTTTCGGTATAGAAATCTACTTTTTTTATTAAAAGATACATTGGTAGATTTATTATACTTGACATTAATGTGTTAAATAACACATTTGATATAATTAGTTCATAAATATTTGTTGTTAAATCAATACCATAGTAGTGATAACCTATATTAAAATAATTTAAATAACTATTAATAAAAAATAGTCTATTACTAAAATATATCATTATAAATAGTGCGAACATTAGTAGAATACTACATTCTTTATTTTTCATGTTTAGATATAGAAAAGTGAATAAATACTTCATTGTTAATAAATTTAAAAAGAGTCTAATAATGCAAATTATATATAATGTTAAATCATTTACGTTATAATTATATGTATTTGAAGTAAAAATATTGGTGTGAGCGGTTAGATTTACACATATCAGTTGAAAAATAATGTATTGAAAGAATAACAATAATGAGGCTTTGGTTAATTCTTTCGATAAGAATATAACATAATCCTTTCTTTTTTTTATGCGTATTATTGTTTGATAATCATTAGTTGAATATTTTATGACCATGTTCCAATACAAGATAAAAGATGGTAATAAAAATACTACTAAAAATGTTTTGTTATTAATTATTGATAATAATATCTCTATATATGAATTACCAGCATATGATATTGTAAATGCGAAGGTTCCAAAAAATAAATATGCAATCAAAGCATAATATTCTATTCGATTGCTAAGGTATTTGATTATTTTATTGTTCAAAATCTAATATCATCCTTTCTTTATTGCTATACATTTTTTTTAATAAAATAAAACTAAGTATGCAAATAAGGCTAAAGACCACTAAAGTAAACATAATATATTTTGTTCCTATGAATCCGTGATAAATATTGAAAGAATAGAGTGCTTCACTGATATATTTATTATTTATTAGTGGAGATATTATTTTAAACAGATATGAAGTAATAAAGTTTAAAACATTTATTGAGACAAAACTAAAAATAATTGTCAATCCCAATTTTTTGATTACTCTATATATAATTAATTCAATATTCACTAGCGATATAAAGAAGATAATACTAATAATTGTTTCCAGTAATATAACAATTGGCGGACTGAACATTGGATCGTAAATAAAATTACTATACAAATCGGCATATTTAATGTTTGTTATATCATGTTTAAGGAAAATAAAACCAAATATGAAAATCAAAATGGAAATAATCACATAAGGTGTAATGGTTTTTACCAAACACGATAAATATTCTTTTTTTATTAATTTTTTATAATCGTCTCTAATTAGGTAATTTCTAAGATAGGAGCCATATATTTTTGTATTTATATTTTTTATTGTTATTAGGGATATTATAATTGGTAGCAAGAACATGAAAACTGTTAATATCCCATTATGTGTCGAATATTCCCAAAATGAGTAACAATTTATATCCTTTTTAAAAGGATATGACACGTTATTTACATTTATAAAAAACATAAATATATTTACTAAATATACTAAAATAATTGCCAAGACATAAATTGAAAACTCTCTTTTTTTCATTTTTCCTCCATAAGTCGTCAAAGAGAAAAAGAATTTTTAATTATATATTATTTAGTACTTAACTGTCTTCGTGATCGTTGTAGTATCCCCATTGTGCAGAAACAGAAGTTGAAGCTGTATAATACCATCTTGAGTCAATTGTTAGTTTATAATCGGCATCAGGCGGAAATCCATATGTAACTCCTGTTGCTAGAATAGTATCTTGTCCGTTAGATATGATTTTCCAGCCACCATTTATTGGTAGTCCTGGACTCGTTCTATATAATATTGCATCAAGTGTGTCTGAACTAGGACTTATCCTCACATTAGCAAGTGCTTGCCCTTCGTAACCACTTTCTGGAAAATCTAAATGTTGTGTCCATGATTTGCCTCCGTTAAAGCCTGGAATAGAACCTGAAATTGATTGAAATGATGAAAACTCAGAAAATGCAAAAATATTACTTATAGATGTTAACGTTGTTATTGCTAGACCTAGTAATAAAAGTTTGTTTATCTATACCCGCTTTCCATTCTTTTTTCTCTCTGACTAATTTAATTTTATCATTATTGTTGATATATGTATACTTATGTTTTTGAAAAATGTTATTATTGTTTATGCTCTATTTTAATTGTTATTGTGTAATCTATATTTAATTTCAAATATCTTCATTGTTATCTGATATGATTTTTATGCATTATATATTTTCATCGTTTCCTCAAACAGAGTTGTTATTTTCAATTCATTTCCGTTTGAAAATGTTAAGTCAAAACTCTTGCTGGATTTATATCCATCTAAAAGAAGACCTTTAACTGTATAATCTATGTATATTTCACTGTTTATAGTATCATGTACTAATGCAGATTTTTACCTCCAATGTGGTATTATTATAACTTAAGATTATGGCATATTCAAAAGTTAATTACAACACATTTTGTTTTTTATTTAAAAAACAAAAATTTGAAAAAACTAAAAATGTGATATAATATAGTGCGTTTAGAAAAAACTAGAAGAGGGAATGTATATGGCAAAATCTAAATTAGATCCAATTATGACACGATATGAAATTGTTACTACTATGGCAGCAGGATGTAGTGATCTGGCTCCCATTCTTTTATCTTTATTACGCAGCGAGGATGGTTACTTGGATCTTTTATTACTAGATATGATGGGTATTCGTGGATTTAAATTGGAACGTTTCATTAACGACTGTTGTCAAAGAAGAATCGAAAAATTTAATCGTACTATGATGATGGTTCGCGATGGTGTTTTTGAAGAGAATGAAATCATTACGAATTTGAACTTTCGACAACCGATTCCATTTATCGATGATGATATAAAACCAGAAGGTACACCTTCTTATGATGAGGATTTTCCAGATAACAATTATATTTGGTATCGCTTTTGTGAGATGCAACACGCTAATTTTCAAGTTCAGTTTCAAGAAAAGTTAGAGCAGATGCGTTCATTACCGAAGCAACTTTATAAGAAATGATTATGGTTTATCCATAATCTTTTTTATGTTATAATTTGGTTACGAGGAGTGATGCGGATGTCATTTATGAGTGCAAAAGCACAATTAACAAAATATGGATTAGAAGATCGAATTATGGAGTTTTCAGATTCTTCTGCGACTGTTTCTGAAGCCGCTAGTGATATCGGTTGTAAGGAAGCAGAGATCGCAAAGACGATGGCTTTTCAAGTAGAAGAACATCCCATTTTAATTGTTACTGCAGGCGATGTAAAAATCGATAACAGTAAATTTAAAGCGGAGTTTCATACCAAAGCGAAGATGATTCCGTTTTCTGATGTGGAAACCGTTATCGGTCACGTGGCTGGTGGTGTTTGTCCTTTTGGCGTACTAGACGGTGTAGAAGTATACTTAGATGAATCGTTAAAGCGATTCGATGTCGTCTATCCTGCATGTGGTAGTAGAAACAGTGCTGTAAAACTTACCATTCCAGAATTAGAAAAAGCATCTCAATATATTCGGTGGATCGATGTGTGTAAAGGAAAAGAGTAGTGAGGTCGTTATGGGAAGAAGAGATAAAAATAATTATTATTTAGATTTAGCAGATGTCGTATCAGAGCGAAGCACTTGTCTTAGAAGACGGTTTGGTGCTGTGATTGTCAAAGATGATGAAGTCATTGCAACTGGTTATGTCGGTGCGCCAAGAGGAAGAAAAAACTGTTGTGACTTAGTTGAATGTACGAGACAGAAACTCAAGATTCCCCGTGGTGAACGGTACGAACTTTGTCGTAGTGTCCATGCGGAAGCGAATGCTATCATCAGTGCCGAAAGAAGTCAGATGCTTGGCTCTACGATGTATTTATCAGGTAGGGAAATCGATACGGGTGAATATATTCAAAACTCTAACAGTTGTTCTATGTGTAAACGCATGATTATCAATGCAGGAATTGCAAAGGTCATCGTTCGTGATACGGATACTAAATATCGTGTCATCGATGTGAACGACTGGATTATAAATGATGAGTCTATTCAAGGCGAATTTGGTTATTGAGAGGTAGAAAGTGATGAAATTTAATCGTTTGATTCCGGAACTTAGTGTTTCTAATATCGAGATTAGTAAACGTTTCTATTTGCAGATAGGATTCCATATTGTCTATGAACGAAAGGAAGATAAGTTTGCTTTTTTAGAATTAGAAGGAAATCAATTGATGATAGAAGAGATAAATGACCATTGGAGCACCGGGGTGTTAGAGTATCCTTTTGGACGGGGCATCAACATCAGTATGACTATCGATGACATAGACTCTTTTTATATAGAACTTCAGAAAAAGAAGATACCTTTTTTTAAAGAATTGATGACGAATGATTATGAAGTGAATGGAACCATTTACCAAGATGCTGAGTTTTTAATTCAAGATCCAGATGGATATTTGTTACGGTTTAATAGTTGATTGGTAAACTAGTCTATTCAGTATTTTAGATGCGATACTAAATTTTATGATTTTAGTGTCGTTTTTTTTGATATAATCAAAATAGGTGAGAAGATGAAAAAATTGGCAAATGGGTTGTCCCATGTTTCTTTTTTAATTACTTTTGTAACTTTTTTATCGTATGCGATACTTACTTTTTTGATTTCTCATGGATTTTATTCTGGCAGTATGATTGGACTCATTGCATTTTTGTTTGTAATGCCCATCTATAATTTATATGGAAACACCAGATATGATATTGAAAAGCCTCTTTACCATCTGATTTTCATTTTCTTTTCTTGTTTTATTTTTTACTATGTAGTAGAGGGTTTGACGGTTTATTTGAATTTATCTGCTGATGAAACATCATTGTTTCTTTCTTATTCTATTCTTCGGATTTGGATTACACTTCTTTTGATGCTTTTGGCTCCTTTTATATTTCCCAAAAAGAAGGTTCCTCGTACTCGTCCGATATCCATTCGAGTGGTTTTATCTCTTTCTTTTTTGATTTTCGTTGTTCCGCGTTTGATTACTGGTATGTTTTCTTTTCTTGGATGGTCTTTGATTTTCTTGCTAGTCATTTTATGGTTTCTTGGACCAGAACGATTTACTACTAAATTAGAGCTTCTTTATTGGGCTGCTATTTTATTGTGTGCATATTTTGGAGATCCCATTTCTGCTGTTTTGATTTTTCATTACTGGTATCAAGTAAAACACTTGGTGCCGCATGATTACAACATATGATATAATGATAATGGAGGATAATAATATGAGAACAAATATTCAAACGACAGAAGCAATTTTTCCAATGCCAGTATTGATGATTGCTACTTACAATGAAGATGGCAGTGTCAATGTGATGAATGCGGCTTGGGGAACGATGGTTGACCGCGATGTCGTTGCATTAAATTTGACGGAGACTCATAAAACGGTTCAAAACATTAAAAGAACCGGTGCTTTTACAGTGAGTCTGGCCGATGTTAGTCACGTAAAGGAAGCAGATTACTTTGGTGTCGTATCTGGTAATCGGGTTGCCGATAAGTTAGAGAATACATCTTTGACTGCTACGAAGTCTAGTATTGTGGATGCGCCCATTATCAATGAGTTTCCACTTTGTATGGAATGTGAGTTTATCGAGTATCAAGATGCTCAATATGGAGTAGGTGTCATTGGTAAAGTTAAAAATGTCAGTGCCTTAGACTCTGTTATGAAAGATGGCAATGTCGATATTTCAGAATGTAACATCATTGCATTTGATCCGTATACTCATGGTTATTATAAAGTGACGGAACGGGTTGGAGAAGCATTCAAAGATGGATTATCTTTCAAAAAATAATATGGAAAATTGTGAAAACTAGAGAAATCTAGTTTTTATTTTGGCTTTGATGATATAATAGATTAGAACTAGAAAGGGGCGCTTATATGAGGCAGCTTAGTTGGTACAAACTAGATAATATTGGAAAGTTTTATTCTGCTTTATCGTCGAAACAAGTTCAAAACGTATTTCGGTTTTCCGTAACACTTAAGGAGAAAGTAGATGAGAATTGTTTACAAAAAGCAGTTGATCATACGTTGCTTTTGTTTCCTAGTTTTCATGTTCATTTGCGCAAAGGATTCTTTTGGTATTACTTAGATGAAAGTGATCGCAAGTACGAAGTAGGAGAAGAAAACTTGCCGATTTGTTTTCGTCTTTATAACAATCGTCGTGATTTTTTATTTCGTGTTTCTTATTATAAAAGAAGAATTAATTTTGAAGTATCTCATATTTTATCGGATGGCCGTGGTAGTATCGAATTCTTTAAAATTTTAATCGAGTACTATTTGAAGGAGAAATATCATCTTAAGAAAACGGTTACGAGTCCTTCTTCCTATCAGGAAAAAGAAGAAGATAGTTTTGAAAAGTATTACAGAAAAGTTCATCTACGCGATTTGAAACCCAAAAACAAGACAAAAATTTATCGATATCATGGTAGAAAGATGAATCAGACACGATACTTGGAAGTTCACATGCCGGTTTCTAAAGTACTAGCCAAGGCCCATGAGTACGATTGTAGTTTGACTACTTTTCTATCGTCAGTACTAATCTTTTCTTTTGCTCCTTTGATGAGTGAAAACGATCTTAAGAAAATGGTAAAAATCGATATTCCAGTCGACTTGCGTCCGTATTTTCCATCTTTTTCTTCTAAAAATTATTTTGGATTGGCATCTATCGAGTATTGCTTTTCTAAGCGAGACGATGATTTAAAGAAAATCACAGAGATAGTTCGCTCAGAACTTCAGGAGAAACTAACGGCGAAAAGTTTAAGTGTGCGAGTCAATCAAATGGTGTCTTTCGAAAAGAATCCATTTTGTCGGGTTGCACCTTTAGGAGTAAAGAATTTGGTTTTGCGTATCATTGATGCTGTAGTGGCTGGAAAGAGTACGACGACTATTTCTAATTTAGGTAAGATTGATTTTGGAGACTCATTTGATTCCTATATTGAAAACGTGAATGTACTCACTTCTACACAAGGATTTCAAATGACCATTTGTTCTTTTCAGGATAAGTTATCGATTGGGATTGCATCGCGCTATAAATATCATGATGGGATTCGCAATTTCTGTAATTATTTTTCTAATTGTGGGATTCCTGTCACCATCAATGTGAGTGAGGTGAAGTAGTATGAAAGAATGTAAAAGATGTCATATTTCTTTTGCTACGAGTGAATCGGTTTGTCCACTATGTCAAAATGCTTTGGTTGGAACGTGTGATGACTTGGTTTTCCCTACCAATATTCGCTTTCGTACCAATCGGTTTTTAGTTCAACTGTTTTTGTTTATTTCATTGGTTGTCTTTATTATTGCAGGATTTATCGAACTCATGTTGTCGGCAAGACTTTATTATTCTTTATTTATTTTAGCAGGGCTTGCTACTAACTTTATTTTAGTTACTTACGTTTTACTCAATAAGCAGGATATTTTGGATCTATTTGGAAAGTATGGTTTAATTTTGGTTTTGCTTTCTTTATTATGGTATGTCATTACTAAGAACACCATTATTACTAATTATATTATTCCGTCATTCTGTATTTTTGAGTTGTTATTTAATTTGATTTCCTTTATTGTTTTGAAAAACCATTATATCGTTGGGTATTTAAAAATATTGTTACTCAATTTGTTTTTATTGATTATTCCAGGTATTTTGATTTTATTAAATTGTATTACGGTGCCAATTCTCACTTGGATTTCATTTGTTTTAGGGCTCATTATTTTACTCGGATTGTTAATCTTTTACTTTGACGATATTCAGTTAGAATGTAAGAAGATTTTTAATATTTAGAAATCTTCTTTTTTTTATTGACAATTGAATGAGTACTCAACTATAATGAATATAGTTGAAGAATAATTCAACTGTGTTTGGAGTATTCTAATAGAAGGAGGACGTTATGGCACGAAACGAATTCAGTTGTGATTGCAATGTCATTCATCAAGAAGCAGTCAATCAAGTATTGGCAAGATTACCAGATGAGCAGACATTTTATAAACTTGCTGATTTATATAAGTTAATCGGGGATACGACGAGATGTCGAATCTTATTTGCATTAGATCAAAATGAAATGTGTGTTTGTGATTTAGCAAATGTATTAAATATGACAAAGTCTTCGATTTCTCATCAGTTAGCGGTGTTACGAAGAAGTGGAATTGTCAAATGTAGAAAAAATGGCAAAGAAGTTTACTATACATTGGATGATGATCATATCGTTCAATTATTTGAAATTGGGTTAGAACATATCAATCATAAAGGATAGGAGAGTATTATGAAAACGTACCGATGCAAAATGACAGGTTTGGATTGTGCAGCCTGTGCTAGTAATTTAGAACATGAAATTGAAAAGTTAGATGGAGTTAGTGACGTAAGTATTTCATTTATGACAGAAAAATTTACTTTTTCTTGTGAAGAGAGTCAAAAAGAAGAAGTGATGAAACGAATTCGAAAAGTGGTTTCTAAGAATGAACCGGATGTAGAAATTGAGGAAGTGTAAGTATGACTAAGAAAATGAAGAAAAAATTAATTTTTATCTTGGTTGCTTTGGTTTTGTTTGTCGGTGCACTTTTGTGTCCAGCAGTGCTGCAGGAAGAGCTTCCGATTTTGCAGACGATTCTGTTTGTTTTGGCATATTTGTTAGTCGGATTCGAAGTTTTGAAAAAAGCATTTTGCAATTTGTTGAAAGGGCATGTATTCGATGAAAACTTTCTGATGAGTGTTGCAACACTCGGTGCTTTTGGTATCGGTGAGTTAGAAGAAGCAGTCGCGGTCATGTTGTTTTATCAAGTAGGAGAATTTTTTCAAAGTTATGCTGTCGATAAGTCTAGAAAATCAGTTGCTGCTCTTATGGATATCAGACCGGATTATGCCAATGTGTACCGAAATGGAGAAATTGTAAAAGTGAATCCGGATGACGTTAACATCGGCGAAATGATTTTAGTAAAACCGGGTGAGAAAGTGCCTTTGGATTGTACGGTCGTAGCAGGCGATGGTATGCTTAACACACTTGCTCTTACGGGGGAAGCAACGCCTCGTCATGTGGGAGAGAACGATTCCGTTTTGAGTGGTTCCATTAGTATCGATGGGACTTTAAAGTTAAAAGTAGACAAAGAGTTTGGGGAATCTACGGTTAGTAAAATTTTAGAACTCGTTGAAAACGCTAGCAGCAGAAAATCGAAATCAGAGAACTTCATCAGTAAGTTTGCTAGGTATTACACACCGATTGTCGTAGGCATTGCTGTTTTACTTGCTTTCGTGCCACCTTTGTTCTTAGGATGGAATACGTTTTCTACATGGATTTACCGTGCCTTATCATTTTTGGTTGTGTCTTGTCCTTGTGCTCTTGTCATTTCAATTCCGTTATCGTTTTTCGCAGGAATTGGGGCATCTGCTAAACGTGGTATTTTGATTAAAGGAAGCAACTATTTAGAGGCATTATCTAAAACCAAAATGATTGTCTGTGATAAAACGGGAACTCTTACGGAAGGAGTTTTCCAAGTTCAAGAAGTGGACGCTATCGGATACTCTGATGCAGAATTACTAAAGTTTGCTGCCTATGCAGAATATTACTCTAATCATCCAATTTCTTTATCGTTACGAAATGCTTACGGGAAAGATATCGATGAAGCACTCATTACTAAAAACAAAGAGTTTTCTGGTAAAGGTGTCGAGTCTATCGTGGATGGGAAAAAAGTTTTGGTAGGAAATGAAAAATTGATGACTGAAAAGAAGATTTCCATTACGAAAAATGAGAAAATGGGAACGATTGTATACGTTGCTATCGATGGCAAGTTTGCTGGTTCCATCGTTATTGCTGATAAGATTAAAGAGGATGCCTACGTTGCAATGAAACGATTCCGGGATTATTCTATCGATGTCGTCATGCTTACGGGTGACCGCGAAAACATCAGTCAAAGTGTGGCAAATGAATTAGGTATTACTAGATATCATTCAGAATTGTTGCCTCAGCAAAAAGTAGAACTTACTCAAAAATACATGAATGAAAAAGAAGCGGATGAGAAACTAGTATTTATCGGCGATGGCATCAATGATGCACCGGTTCTTGCTTATGCAGATATCGGTTGTTCGATGGGAGGTCTTGGAAGTGATGCTGCCATTGAAGCCGCAGATGTCGTCATTATGACCGATCAACCTTCTTTGGTTGCAGATGCAATTTCTATTTCTCGTAAAACGATGCGAATTGTTAAGGAAAACATTGTGTTTGCGATTGCTGTCAAAGTTCTCGTATTGTTACTGAGTGCCATCGGCGTGGCATCGATGTGGGCGGCCGTATTTGCCGATGTTGGAGTATCCGTAATCGCTATTTTAAATGCTCTTCGTATTTTAAGAATTAAGAAGTAGGTGATTGGATGAAAAAAATTGTTTTAAGAATTGGTGGAATGACTTGTAGTGCGTGCTCATCTGGACTTGAAAAATATTTATCTCGTCAGGAAGGAGTTTCTTCTGCAAGTGTCAACCTAGTTCTTTCTTTGGCAACGATCGAGTATGAGAATTTGAGTAAAAAAGATTTGGAACGATTTGTCAAAGAAGCGGGATTCCAGAGCTTGGGCGAGTTTAAAGGAGTTGAAGATTTAGAGAGTAAAAAAGAGGATAAAACGAAGTACATCGTGTTAGGAATTTTGATTCTCATCATGATGTATTTAGGAATGGGCGAGATGTTAGGTCTTCCTACCATTCCTTTTCTAAATATGGATTATCCGGTGCTTTTATCTTCCGTTCTTTTTTTGATTACGATCGTTTATTTGATTTTTGGATTCGATATCTTGAAAAGTGGATTTATGAATTTGATTCATCGTATGCCTAATATGGATACCCTCGTTTTGTTCAGTGTGTTTTTTAGTTTAGCATACAGTCTATTTGGTTACGTTCAAATAATTTTAGGAAATTTATCTTACATGCATCACTTGTATTTTGAGTCTGCTGCCATGGTGTTGTATTTTGTAAAACTTGGTCGTTATATCGAGTCATTTAGTAAAGATCAGACGAAAAGTGCCATTCGCAAGTTGGTGCAGATTACACCTTCGAAAGCAATCTTAAAAGATGGCGAGAAACTCACAGAAGTTACCATCGATGAAGTGTCTACTGGTGATACTTTGGTTTGTAGAGCAGGCGATAAAGTGGCAGTCGATGGAACGGTTACTTCTGGTAAGACGTATGTCGATGAAAGTTTTATTACAGGGGAGAGTGCACCGGTTTTAAAGACTTCTGGAAGTAAAGTCATTGCAGGTTCCATTTGTTACGATGGGTATATCGAATACAGCGCTGAAAAAATTGGCAAAGAATCGACTATTTCTGAAATTGTTACGATGGTTGTAGACGCTACCAATACGAAAAGTAAAGTTCAAAAGATGGCTGATCGTATCAGCGGTTACTTTGTTCCCATTATTTTAGCAATTGCTATTGTCACTTTTATCCTTTCTTATCTTTTGGGATGTTCTTTTTCGGTATCATTTACGCATTTTGTTACGGTTTTAGTTGTCGCTTGTCCTTGTGCGTTAGGTCTTGCCGTACCGCTTGTCGTCGTAGTTAGCAATGGTCTTTGTGCGGAGAAAGGTTTGTTCTTACGAAATGGTGAGGTTTTAGAACGAGCTAAAACAATCGATACCATCGTACTCGATAAGACAGGAACTTTGACACAAGGAAAATTGCGGGTATACGAGTTTCAAAACGATTCTAATTTTTCAAATGTTGAGTTTTTGAATGTCGTTGCCAATTTGGAAAGTTTCTCATCTCACCCGATTCACACTGCGTTTGACGTCACTAAAAAACTGGATGTTTCTCATTTTGAAGAGTTGTCTGGGATGGGAATTCTTGCTAAAATAAATGATGATGAGTACTATTTGGGAAATCATAAAATTTTAACTCGTCTCAAATTAAAGAATCGCTATCAAACGAAGGAAGACAATTATAGCAAGGCCGGTTGTAGTATCATCTATGTCGTACAAAACAAAAAGTTAATTGGTATTATCGGTGTGAAAGATACTGTTCGAGAAGAATCTAAAGAGGCCATTCGTGAATTCATGCGTCGCGGAATCGACGTTGTGATGCTTACGGGAGATCATGAAGGTGTCGCTAACCAAATTGCCAAAGAAGTTGGCATTCGTCATGTAATTAGTGACGTGTTACCAAAAGAGAAAGCATCTTATATTGAAAAATTGAAACAAGATGGAAAACACGTCATCATGGTTGGAGACGGTATCAACGATGCTCCGGCATTAGTAGCATCTTCCATTGGTATCAGCATCAATCAAGGTACCGATGTAGCAATGGACTCTGCCGATGTCATTTTGATGAATAACAATCTTTCCAACATTATCGATTTTATCGATATTAGCAAACAATCTTACCATATTATTTGGCAAAACTTATTCTGGGCATTTTTCTATAATGCGTTGATGATTCCAATTGCAGCTGGACTTTTATTACCGTTAGGAATTACCATGAACCCGATGGTCGCCAGTATCGCTATGACAATCAGCAGTTTGACAGTTGTAATGAATTCACTAAGATTAAGGAGATGGAAGAATGAAAGAAATTAAAATTCATATTGAAGGAATGAAATGCGAAGGTTGTGTCAACCGTGTTAAGAACGTAGTAGGTAGTTTAAAAGATGTTTCTACTTACGATGTTTCTTTAGAAAATAAAGAACTAGTTGCAACGGTGAAAAAAGAGAAAGTTATTCCTGAAATTTTATCTAAAATCGATGCATTAGGATTTACTGCTAGTGTAGAAGAATAGACGTTTTTTTAGAAAACGTCTTTTTGTTAAAAAACTTTGCGTCTTTTCCAAAGGATTTTGGTAGATTCTGACACTAGTTTCTTATACAATGGATGATGAGGTGAAAGAAATGGAATTTGGTAAAAAGTTAGCAAGTTTAAGAAAAGTTCATCACTTATCGCAAGAAGAGTTAGGAAGTGAATTAGATGTTACGAGACAAACGATTTCCAATTGGGAACTAGGTGTTTCCCTTCCTAATCCAGAACAGTTGAAACGATTATCGAAATTATTTCAAATTAGTATCGATGAATTGTTAGATAACGATACGAAAGATATTTTAGTAAATAAAGTATCCAATACAGAGAAACTGGCTGGTATCATCATTAAGATTTTAAAGGTAATTGGTGTTCTCGCTATTCTTTATCTTGTTCTTTTTATTATTGCAATTATTGCATTTCGTGTTGTTCCAACCGAAAAGAAAGTTGTTACGACACAAGAAGAGGTACTCTACGAATAAGTGGTATCTTTTTTTATTTGTATGAAAATGCCTTTCATCTTATCTTTCCTAATGATATAATGATAATAAGGGTGAGAGTATGAAGAAAGTTTTATGGTTATTATTGTTTGGATTTCTTTGTCTTCTTCCGCTTGGATGTGGAAAGGAAGAAACATTAGAACCGACACCAACTCCGACAGAGAATGAGTATATCGTCAATTTGAATGATAATATTGAAGTGTATCCGAATCGGTATTCTACACTTTGTGGAGGTTGGATGTTTATTACGAATTTAGAAGATTATATTACAGCCGGTACAGTCGAACGAGATGGTTATACAGAAATTCAAGTGGGAAGTGCAGAAATTGCACCGCATGAATGGGAAGAATATCTGACGCATTTTACATACGATTCTGAAAAAGAAAATGTGGCTAAATCAGAGTTTGAGGCCGTTGATCCTAATTTGTATGGAATTGGAAATTACGTCAGTTCTTTCGCTGATCACAAGTTTTATTACGAGTACTATGCAATTGAATTAGCAGATGAGGAGATGTACCCGGAATTTGCTAGCAAGTTAAATGAGACCAGACAATCTTTTGAAAACCAGATGTTAGATATTTTTGCTAAAAATGGCGCTTATTTGTATACAGGTCCGTGTGGAGAAGCACTAGGAGAACGCCAAATTTTAACAGAGGAAATGTGCGATACGTTTCACATTTCATGTGATAGGTGGTAAATATGATTCGTAATTTATGGAGTAGTGTAGTATTATTCGTTTTGGGAGAATTGTTGTCTTGGGTTCCTTCTTTTTTCGATTCTGGTAGTTCTATCGGCAACACTGTCGGAAGCTCGTTTGGAGAGTTTACAGATGGATTGTTGTTAGGATTTTCGGTTGGAATGAAGGTGGTCGCAATTTTATTGATTGTGATTACGATTTCTAAATTGTCTAAACAGTCAAGTGAAAAGGAGTGAGATGATGTATAAGACTGTTGTAATTGGATATACGCCAAGGGCTGCTTCGATGGCTAAAAAGGTCGAGAATATGGCCAATCAAATGTTGCAAGAAGGATATGAACTCATTACGATGTCGACGACTGGTAGTGGTAAGGCGATTCTAGTATTTAAGAAAGTGATTTTAGGAATGGGCGATTAGTCCGTTCTTTTTATGCTACAATGAAATTGGTGATTTTTATGTTTCAGGATGTAGAAGAAAAAAGACAAAAACACAATCAAATCTTATTTTCTAGAAGTAGTCTCTCCCTTCAAAACTTGCTTTATTTTATGAGACAATGCACTCATCAAGAGCTGCTCTTATGGGCACTTTCGTTTGCCAAAGAAATTCTTTTCTCGTTAGAGAACGCATATCCCGATGAAATGAGATTTCGTACGGCTTATCAAAAAACGATTGCTTTAGCAAAGGGAGAAATCAAGATGCCAGAGGTCAAACGGGCGATTTTAGATTGCCATGCAGTTGCAAAGGAACTACAAAACTCTTCTCACATTGCTCTTTGTCATGCGTTAGGACAGGGACTTTCTACCGTTCACGTTGAAACGCATGCCATTGGGCTTTGTATTTATGAATTGACTGCAATCGTTTTTCGTCATCCGACGGATTATGTTCCAATCGTTTCTGGGAGAGTTCAAGAGTATATCGACCGATTGTTTTCTGTTTATGAAAACGTTTCACTTTACTGTGAACAGTTTGGAATTACTACTTTTGTACCGTTTTTAGAGGAAGAAGTTACAAACCGCGAACAAGTCCTTTTGCAACGTCGTTTTCAAAAACGGATTGTATCATCTTCTATATACGATGTATTGGAACAATTATCCATTCCGTATCAAGAGGTGAGACACAAACCTGTTTATACGGTAGAAGAAGCAAAATCTATTCCCATCGAGATATCTGGTATCGGTGTTAAAAATTTATTTTTAAAAGATGCATCCAATCATTATTTCTTGTATCTGTTAGAAGATGATAAACGAGCAGACTTGAAATCTCTTGCTAAGTTTTTACATACTTCTCATCTTCATTTTGGAAGTGAAGAAGAATTACAAAATACTTTGCATCTTTCTAGAGGCAGTTGCACACCGTTTGGAATTATCTCAGATGATGAGAATGTAGTTGTAGTGATTTTTTCTGAATCGCTTCTGTCTAAGAAACTTTTATTTCATCCGAATCGCAATGATCGTACGATTTCTATTTCCTCTTATGACTTGATTCGTTTTATCGAGGCGGAAGGGCACGTTTATTTGATTTTTTGAAAGAAGAAATGAACTTTCTTCTTTTTTTATTGACATTCTGTTATAACTGTTATATAGTAAATATAACAGTGGAGGTGATTTGTTTGGATATAATCATTAGCAACAGCAGTGATACACCGATTTTTAAACAGATAGAAGATGCCATATACGAAGCAATCTGTAACGATGATTTAAAAGAAAATGAAATGTTGCCTTCCGTTCGGGCATTGGCAAACGATTTGAAAATTAGTTTTTTAACTGTGAAACGTGCTTATGATGAATTGGAAGCGTCAGGGTTTATTAAAACAATTCCAGGAAAGGGGAGTTTTGTTGCTCCTAAAAATCTGGATTTAATCAAAGAAGAAAAGTTAAAACAAATTCAAGATTTATTAGAACAAGTTTATCAAATTAGTAAAGTATCAAATATTTCGACTAAGGAAGTACAAGAATTATTTCAAATTATTTTTGAGGAGAATGAGTAAATGAAAAATACAATAGAATTAAAACATGTATCAAAAGAGTATCCCGGTTTTCATTTGAAGGATGTATCTTTTTGTATTCCAGCTGGGACGATTGTTGGTTTAGTTGGGGAAAATGGAGCAGGAAAGACGACGACGATTCAAGCGATTCTAAATAGTATCCATTTTGGTGGAGAAATTCAAATATTTGGAAAAGATAATCGAGTAGCAGAAAAAGAAATCAAACAAGATTTAGGTGTCGTTTTAGATGATAGTTTCCTATCGGAATATCTTTCGGCCAAGGGAGTTGGTGCGATTTTAAAAATGATGTATGCAAATTGGGATGAGAAAAAATACGATACGTATTTAAAAAAATTTAAATTACCATCTTCTAAACTCATTAAGAGTTACTCATCTGGAATGAAGATGAAACTTAAAATTGCGGCTGCACTTTCCCATTGTCCTAAGTTACTTGTGTTGGATGAACCGACAAGTGGATTGGATCCGATTGTTCGCAATGAGATTTTAGATATTTTTCGAGATTATATTTTAGAAGATGAGTCTCGTTCCATTTTGTTATCTTCTCACATTACAACGGATTTGGAAAGCATTGCCGATTACATCGTATTTCTTCACGAAGGTGAAATTGTCTTTCAATTACCAACTTCGGATTTATTAGAAAAATACGGAATTCTTAAATGTAGTGAAAAGGAATTCGAGCAAATCCAAAAAGAAGATGTGATTCGTTATCAAAAGAGAAAGTATCAATATGAGGTATTAATTTCCGATAAACAAAAAATGCGTAAAAAGTATCCATTCGCAGTTATCGATAAAGCGACAATTGATGAAATTATGCTGTTTTACGTGAAAGGAGAAAAATAATGAAAGGGTTATTATTAAAAGATCTTTTAAACTTATCAAGTTATAAAACGACGTTATTTGTTATTGTGTTATTTTGTGGAATTGCAATCGTTGGAACAGAAGCTTTTTCTACTGCATCCTGTGTCATCTGTGTCATTGTCGGTATGATTGCCTTGTCAACTTTTAACTACGATGAATCTTCGAAATCTTCCAAGTATATTTTATCGCTTCCCGTTACCAAAAAAGAAATCGTACTATCTAAGTACGTGTTTGCAGTATCTTCTGTTTTGTTGGGAGGACTCATCGGGTTTTTGTTATCCGTTTTGCTAGTTCCTGTTTTGAACTCTTTCCGTAGCGAAAGTAAAATCGTTTTGGATTTTAGTGAGTTATTTATTAGTACCATCGGTGGAATGTTTGCCATTTCTCTCATTCAAGCCATTCAGATTCCATGTATCTACAAGTACGGCGCAGAACGTGGTAGAGTGCAAATGTTTGTTTTCATCTTTTTGATTGTGATACTGATTACTTTGATTGGTGCTTTGTTGAACCATTTCGCAGTTTCGATTTCCATTCAAGAAGTAGAATCCTTCTGCAATCGTTATGGAATTTTGTTACTCGTTTTGGCAATGCTAGTTTTCTATTCGATTTCTTATTTTATTTCTTATCAAATATTTCAAAAGAAAGACAACTAAGTCTTTTTTTTCTTACAAAAGTGTAAGTGTTATCTAAGTATATTTCTTGTTATACTGGTAATGGAAAGGAAGTTTATTATGGAAATTTTAAAATTAGATAACGTTAAGAAGTATTATGGTGTGCATACAAATATTACTAAGGCAGTAGATGGTATTTCATTTCATATAGATGAGGGTGAATTTGTTGCTATCATGGGGGCATCTGGTTCTGGTAAGACAACACTTCTCAATTGTATTTCAACAATCGATAGTTGTACTGCTGGACATATCTATGTTGGTGACAAGGATATTACCAAAATTAAGGAAGATGATATGGCGGATTTTAGAAGAGAAAATTTGGGTTTTATTTTTCAAGATTTCAACTTGTTAGATACTTTAAGTATCGAAGAAAATATTTCTTTATCTTTGATTATCAATAACGAAGATCCAAACAAAGTTGATCATAAAGTAAAAGATATTGCTACTAAATTAGGAATTGCAGATGTTTTGAAAAAGTTTCCTTATGAAGTATCAGGCGGTCAAAGACAGCGTTGTGCTTGTGCTAGGGCTTTGATCAATCATCCCAAATTAATCTTAGCAGATGAACCGACGGGAGCATTGGACTCTAAATCTTCAAAAATGCTTTTGGAGACGATGGCCGATATGAATAAAAAACTAAATGCGACGATTCTCATGGTGACTCATGATTCCTTTAGTGCTAGTTTCTGCGGGCGAGTACTATTTTTAAAAGATGGTAAAATCTTTAATGAGATTGTTCGTGGTAATAAATCAAGAAAAGAAATCTTTGATGAAATAATTGATGTATTGACATTATTAGGTGGAGATGTAGGAAATGTTAAGTAAATTAGCATTTCGAAATGTTAAACGGAGTGCAAAAGATTATGTCATTTATTTAATTACGGTAACGTTAGCTTTTTCTTTTATTTTTGCATTTAACTTAATGGGAAATTCTAAAGAAATATTGAATTTATGTGATGTAATGAATAATTTTGCATCAGTAATGTATTTTGTTAATGCATTTATTATAGTTGTTGTATGCTTTTTAATTAATTATACAGTTAAATTTATGTTTAGCAAAAGAAGTAAAGAATTTGGAACATATATGCTTTTAGGAATTAAAAAGAAAAAAATTTCAAAGATGTTTACTTTTGAAAATATTATTTTGGGTTTCTTTTCTTTATTCATTTCAATTCCTATCGGTTATATCTTTAGTCTTTTTATGTCATTCATAGTTACGAGAATGTTTGAATTGGATTCTATTGTTAAGATTACCTTTAATTTAAATTCTGTTTTATTATTGTTGTTTTATTTTGTTTTAATATATTTATTCGTTTTATTTTTAGCAAGACACAGAATAAAAAAAGTAAAAATATATGATTTGTTATATTTAGAAAAGCAAAATGAAGAAAAAAGATTTAAAAAGAATAAAGTTAGAAATGTAGCATTTATTGTTTCTTTCATTATTGGTGTTGTTGCAATGTTCCTTTTTGATGGACAGTTTAAAGGAATGGGGACAGAGCCATCTTTTGGAATCATTTTCTTATGTATAATTTTGATTATTATCAGTATTTATGGGGTTGCCATTACACTATCTGATTTTATTTTGAAAATCGTTTTAAAAAATAAAAAAATTAAATATAGTAAAGATAATTTGTTTATAGCAAGGACATTTTCTTCTAAAGTAAAAACAATGAGTTTTACTTTAGGAACGTTGACAGTATTAATTACATTTACTTTAATAGCCTTAAATTTATCTAGCTTATTTAAAGGAATGTTTGACTATCAGTTAGAGTATTCAGCTCCTTATGACATTTCTATTCATGCAGACGAAGAAGATATCCCAGAATATTTAAAAATAATAGAAGATAACTACACCATTGAAGATAAACTTATCTATAATGGCTATAGTGAACCAAATAATAATATAGGAAAACTTTTAAATGAAGAGCGTGGTTGGAGGGAAACGGACCAAGTAATTAAATTAAGCGATTACAATAAATTATTGGAGCTAAAAGGCGATAAAAAGGTTACTCTAAAAGATGATGAATATCTACTTCATATCACTAAAGAATTAAAAGATAATCTCGAAGACAAAAAAGAAATATCACATATAACTCTCGCAAACGGTAAAACCTTAAAACAAAAAGAAATAAAATCTGAGGGTTATACTTATGCCTGGGGTATGGGCTACGGCTTTGTTGTAGTTGTGCCTGATGAAGCTGTTGATGGATTAACCATCGAAGAGACAAGATTAATCGTCAATACCAAAGAAGAGACAACCGAAGAATTTGCAAAAGAACTAACAAGTTATATTGCTCCAGACATATGCAACGAGACTATAGATGGTGAAACAGTATGTTATTCACTTGCCAACATAACGATTAGAGGACAAGAAAAAGCAAACAACAATGGATTTGTAACCATAACCTCATTTGTTTGCTTTTACATAGCATTTATCTTTATCGCAGTAGTTGGAACAATCCTAGCTATTCAATCACTTAGTGATTCTACAAAATATCAATATCGTTATAGAGTTTTAAGTAAACTAGGAGTTCGTGACGAGGTATTAAATAAAACAATATTTAAACAATTATTTGCATTCTTTATTTTTCCAGTTTTTTATCCACTTATAATTAGTTTTGTTACGGTCACATCCTTAAATAAGATTTTTAATATTGTTTTAGTAACTGATACAGTTTATTTAGTATATTATTTCATTAATATAATTATCTTTGTATTAATTTATATAATATATTTCTTAGCAACTTATTTTGGCTTCAAAAGAAATATCGAAAGAAATTAAGGAGGCGAGAAAGTGTTAAATAAATTAGCAATTAGAAATGTAAAACGTAGTAGTCGTGATTACATTATTTATCTAATTACCATAACAATCGCATTTTCACTTATGTTTGCTATGAATTTGGTGTCATGGTCAGATGCTGTTGTAGATATTTATGATAATATGAATGATACATTTAAAAGTGTAGTTATATTTATAAATGTAATTGTTGTTTTTGTTATATGCTTTTTAATTAATTATACAACGAAGTTCATGTTTGAAAAGAGAAGTAAAGAGTTTGGCACATATATGCTTTTAGGAATAAAAAAGAAAAAAATTTCAAGATTATTCCTTTTAGAAAATATATTATTTGGTTTTATTGCTCTTATACTTTCTATTCCGATAGGGTTTGTATTTAGTCAATTTATATCTTTATTTATTGTGAAAATTATGGAGTTACCACAAGCAATTTTTATTGAATTTAATTTTATGTCTGTTGGGTTATTATTACTTTACTTTTTCCTTATTTATTTGTTTGTATTATTCTTGGCTCATAGAAGAATTAAAAAGATAAATATTTACAATTTACTATATTTGGAAAAACAAAATGAAGAGAAAGTTATTAAGAAAAACAAGAATCGTAATTTATTATTTGTTATTAGTATGTTAATTGGAATTGGTTCTTATATTTTCTTAAATTTTACTTTAACTAATGATGTTATGATGGATACTTCATTTTTAACCTATATGATGGTTGGAATTCTATTATTTATTATCAGTATTTATGGTGTAATGTTTAGTCTATCTGATTTCATACTTTCTATTGTTTTGAAAAGTAAAAAGATCAAGTATAGTAAAGATAATTTATTTGTGGCTAGAACATTCTCATCTAAATCAAGAACAATGGGAATGACATTTGGAACACTTGGAGTATTGATTGTGTTTACTTTATTGTTTTTAAATTTTTCTAGTTTAAATAAAGCATCCTATGATTATATCAATGAAACAACTTCACCTTTTGATGTATCAGCATTCTTTGAAACAGAAGAACCTCTTTCGAAAGTTTATGATGTTGTAGATGAAAATTACACAATTGTAGATAGTGTTAGATATCATGTGTATTTGAATACGAATTCAAATGTTGAGAAACTTTTATCCGCATATTCTTATACTAGCGAACCTTATGATAAAATTATCAGATTAAGTGATTATAATCATTTATTAAAGATAAAAGGGAAAAATCAAGTAACTTTGAATAATGATGAATACATTCTTGTTTATGATAGGTCAGATTCATTTCTAGCAGAAGATAGTTCAATTAAAACGATTACATTATCCAATGGAATAACACTTAATCAAAAAAGTACAACAACAGAACTTTCGTTTTCTGGACTTACAAATGCAGGGTATGCAGTTGTTGTACCAGATGATGCGATACATGGACTAGGAATTTACCAATATTTTATGGCTATTGATACAAAAGAAGATACATCAGCTGAATTAGAGAAAAAACTTGTAGAAGCACTTAGATCTGATTTATGTGAAGTGGATGAAGAAGGTCATGAGTTTTGTTCAACTTATCGTATTAATATAAGAGGAACTACTTTGGAAGAATCGAACGTAATGTCTGCCATTGTAACAGCAATTTGTGTTTATATGTCCTTTATCTTCTCAGCAATAGTTGGAACAATACTTGCAATACAAACATTAAGTGATTCTACAAAATATAATTATCGTTATATGGTATTAAAACGACTTGGAGTAAAAGATGAAAAACTTTATCAGACTATTAGAAAACAATTATTTGTTTTATTTGGAGTACCTGCAGTTTATCCAATTATAATTAGTTTTGCTGTAGTATATCTATTAAATAGAGTATATAAATCAATATTACCAAGTCCGACATTTTACTTAAGTTGTTTTGGTATAAGTATTTTGATATTTATAATGATATATGTAATTTACTTTATTGCGACATATTTTGGCTTTAAAAGGAATATTGATAAGAGTTAGGTAGTCCTATCATCTAACTCTTTTTGTAGTATAATATGAATGGAAATGTGGTGAGGTTATGAATATTGCAATTGTCGAAGATGATTTGGTTATCAGGGAAAAATTATCGCTTCTTTTACAAGATGCCGGTTATCAAACTACATTGATTGAAGATTTTGAACATGTCGTAGATACATTGCTAGAAGAGGATGCCAACTTAATTTTACTCGATATTAATTTGCCATTTATGGATGGTTATGATATATGCAAGAAAATAAAAGAAAAATCTAACATACCAATTATTTTTGTTACGAGTAGAGATACCACTGAGGATGAAATCAAAAGTATTCAAGTCGGAGGTGTCGATTTCATAACAAAGCCATATAATAAAATTGTTCTACTAGAAAAAATCAAAAGAGCATTAAAATTAAATGATCCCATTCATTTTAGAGAACTAACTAAAAATGGTTACACGTTAGATTTACATTTATCTATTTTAAAATATCAAGATCAAGAAATCGAGTTAACGCGAAATGAATTTCGTATTCTTTATTATTTCTTTACGAATCCTGGAAGAATTATTACGAAAGATGAATTGTTAGAAAAACTATGGAATGATAAGTATTATTTGGATGATAACATTTTAGCAGTCAATATGAACCGTTTACGAAATAAAGCAAAGGAGATTGGTATTACAGAATTTTTAACGAATATAAGAGGGAAGGGATACAAATTATGAAACTTACAAGTTACTTAGAAAGTAAAATCTTTTATATTCTTTTTCAAGTGTCCACGATTATGATTTTATCCCTTTTATTGGGGTTTTCTAAAATACCATTATTTTATATTGCTTTAATTGATATTATTTCGTTAGTTTTACTGATTGTTTATTTGATTTGTGATTATTATATTCAAAAGAAAAAATGTATCCAAATTACGAATTTGGTCGATCGATTAGATGAAAAATATTATATATCTGAGATTATCCCTAAGAGTAGTAATATAGAAAACAAGGCATACATTTATGCTTTAAAACAGGCAACAAAATCAATGAATGATAAGATAAGTAAATTGGAACAAGAAAATTTAGATTACCGCGAATATATAGAAAGTTTTGCTCATGAAATTAAAACACCGATTTCGGCATTATCTTTATCATTTGATAATAGTAAAGATAAAACTTCAAAAAAAGAATTAGATAAGATTGATATGTATGTCGATCAAATTTTGTATTATGCAAGATGCGAAAATCCGGAGAAAGACTATTTTGTCAAACGTCTCATTTTAGAAGATGTCGTACATGATGTGTTACTGAAATATCGTACGTATTTATTACAAAAAAAGATTATGATTGAGACTGACGCATTAGATGTTACTGTCTATACGGATGCGAAATGGCTTCTTTTTATTCTTTCTCAAATTGTTCAAAATTCGATAAAATATTTAACTCGTTCTAAAAAAGTAATTCGAATTTTTTCTACTAAAGAGACAGATGAGATTTGTTTACATATATGGGATAGTGGATGTGGAATCCCAGATTGTGATATTCCTAGAGTATTTGAAAAAGGATTTACGGGTAGCAATCGAATGAAATCTTTTTCTACCGGAATGGGACTTTATTTATCTAAGAAATTATGTGATCGTTTAGGTCTCGATATTCGTATCTCTTCTAAAGAAAAAGAGTATACAGAGGTAACGATTTTCTTTCCAGTTGGAACTCTTCATCCGAATTCTTAATTCATAAAAAAAGACAAGTCATTTTTTGATTTGTCTTTTTTGTATGTTTGTTATCGTAGAATTTTTAGTTCTACGATATTTCTGTTGGCAAACGGATATCACTTTGATAGAATAGAAAAAGATTGGGGAGGAATTTATGAAAAATATGATTGAAGTGAATCATATTCACATTTCACTGGGAAAGAAAAAAGTTTTAAATGATCTCACATTCCACGTGAAAGAACAAGAAATATTTGGCTTTTTAGGCCCGTCTGGTGCCGGAAAGACAACGACGATTAAAATATTGACTGGACAATTACTAGCGGGAGAGGGTGATTTTTTTGTCGATGCTTCAAAAGACGAGATTGGTATTTTGAGTGATAATACTGGTGCGTATGAACGTCTTACTGTCTATCGAAACGTTTTGTTTTTTGCAGAACTTGCTAATGTACCTAAAAAAGCTGTTTCGGATGTCTTGAAAAAGGTGAAATTATGGGAAGATAAAGATAAAAAAGTAAAAAATCTTTCGAAAGGAATGAAACAACGGTTGTATCTTGCTTGTGCCATCGTTCATAAGCCGAAGTTGTTGTTTCTAGATGAACCAACAGCAGCATTGGATCCTGCTACAACAGAAGAGATTCACGAATTATTGAGAGAATTGCAGAAATCAGGAACGACGATTTTTTTAACGACTCATAATATGGAAGAGGCAGATGAATTGTGTGATCGTGTGGCATTTTTAAATAAAGGAAAAATTGTCGAATTGGGAAAACCAGCAGAATTGAAATTAAAGTATGCGAAAGATATCGTTAAGGTTTCTTTTAAGAATGGGAAAGAAGTAGAGGTATCAAAGGATGCTAAGCAATTGATGCAAGTTTTAAAAGAAAATTCATCGCTTGGTCTTAGAGCCATTCATTCTGAAGAAGCCAACTTGGCTCAAATATTTTTAAGTTTAACTGGGAGGGAGTTAAAATGAGTTTTCATAAAATTAAAACATTGTTTTTATTAGGTGTAGAGGATTTATTTAAAAACATGAACGTGTTTGTTTATGTTTTAATGCCAATCCTATTTGCACTGTTATACTCAAACATTTCTGCAGGGAATTCTGAATACTTATTCTCTTTATGTATTTTATTGAATATTGCGATGGTTCCAGTTGCTTTGATGGGAACTGTTATTGCGGAAGAAAAAGAGAAAAATACGCTTCGTACGCTTATGTTGAACAACGTCCAAGGAACGGAAATTTTGTTTGCTAAAGCAGCAATTTGCCTTTTGTTCGTCATCGTCGATAATGTCATCATCTATTTGATTTTTGATTTACCAATGAGTCAATTCTTGCCATATCAGTTGATAGGTTTGTTAGTTGGAGTGGCCGTTATTTTCTTTGGTGCCTTGGTGGGACTTTTGGCAAAGAATCAAATGTCAGCAGGATTGTTATCGATTCCATTTATGCTGATTTTGATGGCACCTTTATTTATTTCCATGATTGGTAGTGAGATTGCAACGAAACTTTCTCATTTGTTACCAACCGATGCAATGATGAGCCTTTTCGATGTCATTGCCAAAGGCGAATTCTCTTTGAATACCATTGGAGAACCTACCATTGTTATCTTGGCTTGGTTTGTCATCAGTTTTGTGTTATTTAACATTGCATACAAAAGAGTAGGAATTGATAATTAAATCTATTCTTTTATTCTTTTTTATTTTATACTGGAAGTAGGAGAAGTTTATATGGAATTAGTAATTGAACATTTAAAGAAAAAATTTGGTGAAAAAGAAGTATTGAAAGATGTTTCTTTCACTTTCGAAAAGGGAAAAATTTATGGCTTGTTAGGAAGAAATGGTGCTGGTAAGACGACACTATTCAATTGTTTAAACGAAGATATTTTAAAAGATGATGGGGAAGTTTACTTGTTAGATGGCGAAGAGAAGAAAGTGCTTACGGAAGATATCGGTTACGTTTTGTCGACTCCTAACGTTCCTGAATTTTTGACAGGACGGGAGTTCTTAAAATTTTTCATCGATATTAACAAAGAAAAAATTACAGATTTAAAGACAATCGACGAGTATTTTGATTTTATCAAAATCGATGTTTCTGATCGCGATAAATTATTGAAAGATTATTCACATGGTATGAAAAACAAGATGCAGATGCTTGTCAACTTTATTGCGAATCCTAGTGTGTTATTATTAGATGAACCGTTGACTTCATTTGACGTCGTCGTAGCGGAAGAGATGAAAGAAGTTCTAAAAGAAATGAAAACGGATCATATTATTATCTTTTCTACACATATCATGGAACTTGCCTTAGATTTGTGTGACGAGATCGTTATTTTAAATAAAGGTGTGTTAGAACTTGTTCCAAAGGGTAAGAAAAATCATGAGAAGTTTAAGGCTCAAATCATCGAAGCCTTGAAGGAGGAGTAAGATGATTTCTACATTTTTCTTGTCTTTTCGATTGAAGAATGCGTATCGCGTCAATTCGATTTTGTATTCTTTGAAACAGTTACCAATCATCAAACGAATTTTACCGGAAAAACTGTATGGGGTTCGTGGTCTTAAAATACTGGGAAATATCATCAGTGCCATTTGGGAATTCATCATGATTTTTTTAGGAAAGTTCTTATATATTGCCTTAATGATTGCAGCGATGTTAGGAATCTATCAGACCAATTCAGCGACAACGTTTTTACATATTTTCTTCTTTTTGACGATATGCGGTGGATTGATGAATACGTATTTATTTGATCCAACCAAAGATAAATATTATGCGATGTTTCTGATGAATATGGATGCAAAAGAGTACACGATTAGTAATTATCTATATCAAATGATAAAAGTGTTGATCGGTTTTTTACCGTTTACTTGTTTTTATGGTATGAGTGTCGGTCTTCCACTTTGGATTGCGATTCTTTGTCCTATCTTTGTCATGATGGTAAAGACGTTTATTAACTCTTTGAGTTTAATTGATTTTAAACGTACAAAGAAGGTGAAGAACGAAAATCTTCCAACTTCTGTTGTTTGGATCTTATTACTTGTTCTTTTGGTATGTGCATATGCACTTCCTTACATTTCTATTGTCATACCGACATGGTTGTTTTTGATTTTCTTTGTTTTATCACTTGGACTTGGAATTTTTGGCTTTTATCAGATATTTCATTTTTCATATTACCGTTTTTTATATAAACAGTTGCTTACAAATGCACCACTTGTAATTGATCAAACATCGATTAGGCGTGATGCTTCTTTGAGTCAGATTGAATTAGATACGTCTTTAAATAGTACGAAAGAAGGCTTTTCGTATTTTCATGAGTTGTTTGTCAAACGTCATCGTAAGATATTAACAAAAGCCATAAAGAAACAGACTATCGTCTTAGTTGGAATTGCCATTGTGATGAGCTTTTTGGTCAAGGTAAATGCTTCTGTTGCATCTACAACCAATCATTTGATGTTGGTGTTTTTACCGTATTTCGTTTTTATCATGTATATGCTGAACCGTGGGACAACACTTACGCAAGCGATGTTTATGAATTGTGATCATGCCATGTTATCATACCGAATTTATCGGAAACCAAATGTCATTTTGGGACTTTTTAAAGAACGTTTAAAGACGTTGATTGGTCTTAATTTAATTCCTGCTACTGTCATTGGATTTACGCTTGCTCTCTTGTTGTTTTTAAGTGGTGGTACCTCTAATGTATACAACTATTTTGTCTTGTTCTTTTCAATTTTAGCGATGAGTGTTTTCTTTTCTGTCCATTATTTGGTTATGTATTATTTACTGCAACCATATAACGTTCATACGGAGATGAAAAGTAGTACTTATAGTGTCGTTCAAGGAGTTACCTATTTTGTTTGTTATTACATGATGCAGTTACGTCTTCCTACCTTTTATTTTGGACTTAGTGTGTCAGCATTCTGTATTTTATATTCTTTGCTTTCTCTTTGGTTTGCATATCGTCTTGCTCCTAAGACATTCAAACTTCGTGCTTAATTTGTTTTTGATAGGTTGTCAACAGAACTTTGTCTAATTCGATAAAGTTCTGTTTCTTTTTCTATTTTTTTATCATATATCATAGAATTCTGTAATATTTTTTGGTATAATGGCTTTATATGGAGGGATTTAAATGAAATGTGTAAAATGTGGCGAAAACAACAAAGATGGTGCATCATTTTGCTCTAAGTGCGGTAGCAAATTAGAGGCAAAAAAAGAAGATAAGAAGGAGAAAGTAGAAGAAAAGAACGATGATGTCGTAACGGTTTCTATCGATACGAAAGAAGCAAAAAACTTCTTTGCTTATTTAAAAGACGTATTTGTAAGTCCTGCTAAGACGACTAAGAAAGCATTAAAGAAAGTAAAGACGACGCAAGATGCTTTCATGTTATCTTTATTCGTTACTTTGACAGCACTTGTCATCAACTTAGTAGTGAATATGGTATCTTGCATCTTCGTAAAACAATATTCGTTCTTAGAAGGAACCAAATTAGTTGTCGACTTTGCTCAAATTGGTAAACTAGACTACATTAGTTTAATCTTTAAAGCATTTGCATTCATTGCAGTTATCATTTTAGGAATTGCATCTGTTTACTACATTGCAACTTTGGTACTAAAGAAAGAAGTTCCTTATCGTAAGTTCTTAATCGTCAGTACCAATGCATTCATTCCGATGGCTTTTGTGACACTTCTAATTTGTCCGATCGTTTCTATCATTTCTGTACCAGTAAGTTCTTGCTTAGCACTACTTGCTCTGTTATACATGGGATTTATTTTAGTAAGTGGTATGAACTCTTTGGTAGAAATTGAAGATACGGATCGTAAAATGTATTTCCATCTTGTTTGCCTAGGTATTTTGATGATCGCTTTCTATTTTATTACAACTGAGATTTTAGTCGATGCAGCAGTCGGCGCTTTAGGAAGCTTATCTTAGGATGAAACAATTACCGAAACGAAAGAAGAAACAGCTTATTATTGCGGTAATATGCCTGTTTCTTTTCTTTCTAATCATTTTATTGGGTTTTTGGATTTGGTCTTTGTTTACACCAGTGACTGCTGCTCAAGTAAATTTGGCGGATGATAATTACATTGCCGTCAAAAAAGATGGACGATATGGATATATCGATGCGCAAGGTGTATTGCAAATCGATTATCAATATTTGAATGCCGATGATTTTTACGGAAACTACGGTAAGGTAGAACGAGAAAACGATTGTGCTTTGATTGACCGTGAAGGAACGGTACTTTTTACTGCTCAGGATTGCAATAACATTACGTATTATGTAGATGCGGCAAGATGGATTATCAATGGTAAACTGTATGATTATGATATGAATCCAATTAGAAGAAATTGGGAACCTATCTCTTATCAACATGAAAATTTATTTACTTTTTTTCATTCTGATGAGAAAAAGTTTGGTCTTATGAATGCAGAAGGGGAAGTTTTGTACGCAATGGATTCTGACTCTGTTTCTTTTTATCAAGTCGATATCGGTTCTACTGATTCTAGTTTTGTTGGAACTTACGGAGTGTTACAGATAAATCAAGAGTACATGTTATTTCATGTGTTAACGGGTAAAGTCATCATTCAATTTACGGATAACCCAATCATCGCTTTGGGAAATAATATTTTTGAAGTCGAGACGGATGATGGAACGTATGCTATTTATGTAGAAGAAAACCGAATTGCATATCAAACGGAAATTGGCGAGACGTTATCTTTTTACAATGTTCCCGAAAAGATTTTAAGAATCGATGGGGAAGAGACTCGTTATTATGATTTGGACGAACAAGTTTATTTAGATTCTGTTGCTGGTATTTCCGAACAATATGCTTCTTCTGAATTTGAAGAAAAGACAAGTTATCAGACGACTCATGAAAATGGTAAATACGGTTTGGTTCGGGGAACGAATCGTAAGACGACGGTTTTACCTTGTCGTTACGATCAAATCGTCTATTTGAATCATACTCTTTACGATTATATTCATGATCAGACGGGTAAGAATTTAATCTTTTTGGTGGAGGACGAAAATTTAATTTTATACAATCTTGCTCATCGCTCTACAGTTGCTAGGTTTGTGTCTTCGGGGGATGTCGCAACGAATCCAAATTCGACGTTCGTTTTAATTAACGAAGCAGATGGAACTGTTCTTTATAATTTTTTGACGAATCGGAAAATGGACGTAGAAGGGGAAGTCGAAATCCATCGCAATTACGTTCAGATAGGGAATACTTTATACAATGTTTCTTTGAACCCTATTTACTCTTATGAATAACCATCAAAAGATGGTTTTTTTCTTGTCAAAAAAATTCTTTTGTGCTATGATTAGTATGGTTTTGTTGAGGGATTTTGAATTTTTTTGCTTCATTAAAACTGTTACGTTGCCCCATAGCCAAGCGGTAAGGCATTGGACTCTGACTCTAAGACGCGTTAGTTCGAATCTAACTGGGGCAGCCAATTAGAAATTACTAGGTAACTAGTTTAGAAAGAGACTTCGTTCTCTTTTTCTTTTCGGTTTTCGAAAACAAGTGTTTCATACTTTCAATTTGGATGAAAACTTGATATGATATTGATGAGGAGTGATTTTTGTGACAAATCAAGATTTAGCAAATTTATTATTTCCAGATGCTAAGGATGTATCTTATTATGAAGAAAAATATCCAGAAAGAAATTTAAAGGAAGGTGCGATTGTCACTCGTTTTGCACCAAGTCCAACTGGGTTCGTTCATATGGGTAGTCTTTATACGACTTTCTTAGGTTACATGATGGCCAAACAATCTGGTGGAGTCTACTATTTGAGAGTAGAGGATACGGATCAAAAAAGAGAAGTCGAAAACGGAATTGAAGGAATCTTTAACGATCTAAAAGCATACGACTTTGAAATTCAAGAAGGATATGGAATCGGTGGCGATTACGGACCATATTTGCAAAGCGAACGAAAAGAGATTTATCAGGCATATGCCAAGAGTTTAATCGCCAAAGGTCTTGCTTATCCGTGCTTTTGTAGTGCAGAAGAAATCGAAGAGATGAGAAAAGTTCAAGAAGAATCGAAAGAGAGAATCGGTTACTATGGCTCATTTGCAAACTGTCGCAATCTTTCTGTCGATGAAGCATACGAGAAAGTAAAATCTGGTGCCAGTTGGGTGATTCGTTTAAAGAGTCAGGGAGACTTTACTCGCCGTCACATTTTCCACGACGTCATCAAAGGCGATGTCGAATACTTAGAAAACGATATGGATATTGTCATCATCAAGGGTGATGGGCTTCCTACTTACCATTTTGCACATGCAGTTGATGATCATTTGATGCATACGACTCACGTCATTCGTGGCGATGAGTGGTTATCTTCTTTGCCGATTCATTTGGAACTTTTCGATTTACTTGGTTTCAAACGTCCGGAATATGGACATGTCGCACCACTTACCAAAAAAGATGGGGATACGATTCGTAAACTTTCTAAGAGAAAGGATCCAGAGTGCTCTGTTAAATTCTATCAAGAGATGGGACTTCCTCCAGAAGCAATTAAACTTTATTTGTCTATGATTGGAAATACGAATTTTGAAGAGTGGTATTTGGCAAACTTGGATAAAACGTATCGTGATTTTCCATTCTCATTTGAACATATGCCAATTGGTGGTACTTTATTTGATACCGTTAAGATGTTTGCTACGGCAAAACTTTATTTCAGTACGATTTCTGCAAAAGAAATCATGGATGGATTACTTCCTTATACGGAAAAGTACGATCCTGAGTTTTATGCTTTACTAAAGAACGACCCAGATTACATGCTTGCTTTGTTAAATATTGAACGAAATTGTGAACGTCCTAGAAAAGACATCGGTTGTTATAAGGATGTTAAAGAAGAGTTCTGGTATATGTACGATGAGTTATTCAGTCAAAAAGAGAATCCTTATGATGCCATTACCGGTTCTTATTACATGGACGACATCAAAGAATATTTAGAAACGGTTTATGATGAGAAGGATGAACAGCCAGACTGGTTCCAAAAAGTAAAAGACTTTGCAGGAAGTCACGGATATGCAACGAACCGGAAAGATTACAAAGCAAATCCAGAAGCATTCAAAGGAGACGTTGCTAAGTTCTGTGAAGGATTACGTGTCATGTTGACAGCATCTTTAATGTCACCAAATCTATATGACTTATTGAAGATTTATGGTAAAGAACGTCTTTTGAAACGCTTCCTAGTATTCCGTGAGAAAGTAGGAAATGCTAAGTGAGAATTGCTTTAATCATGGAAAACAGCCAAGCATCTAAAAATGCTTTGGTTTATGAAACGTTGAAAAAGGTCTGTGACCGTCATGGGTTTGAATTAGATAATTACGGAATGACCGACGCTGAAGATAAAAACTTAACGTACGTTCAAGAAGGCCTTTTGGCATCGATTTTATTAAATTCTGGTGCGGCTGACTTCGTCGTTACGGGATGTGGAACAGGTGAAGGAGCAATGCTTGCTTTAAATAGTTTCCCAGGTGTTTTCTGTGGTCACGTTCAAGATTCTACAGATGCTTATCTATTTTCTCAAATCAATGCTGGTAATGCGATTGCACTTCCGTTTGCAAAAGGATTCGGTTGGGGCAGTGAAATTACGTTAGAAGCAATCTTTGAACGTTTGTTTCAAGAAGATTTCGGTGGTGGATATCCAAAGGAGAGAAGAGAACCAGAACAAGCAAATAAAAATATTTTGGATTCTGTCAAAACCGTTACGTGTCGACCATTAACGGAAATTCTTTCTTCTTTGGATCGTGATTTCGTCTTACAGACAATCGATCGTCCGACATTTCGAGAACTGTTTTTCAAACATTGTCAAGATGACGGGATTCGAACCACGATAGAAGAAATTCTTCGTTGAATCAATCTAAAGTGCACAATTAAGTGCAATTAGGTAATAAAAGTGTATTTTCAAAAGAAAATGCACTTTTTATAAGGAAAAAAATGGTATTTAAAATTATAAAAGTTGAAAAAATTTAAAAATGTGATATATTATTAATTGTCAAAGAAGTTTTATTCCACGACAAAAAGTGTAGAAATTGAACTCTTTTTAAAACTAAGTGCACAATGTCTACATTTAATTCATTTTTAATATTGGGCAATTTATTTGTCAAAACTGATATTTATAATTGGTGGTTATAAATATCTTTTTTATTTTTTTATTTGTTAGTTTGGTTATTTTATAAATTGTTGTAAAGGTTGAAATAAACGCTTTGCGACCTTGACAAACAATTTAAAAATAACTTTTTAAAAATAACAAAAAATAAAAAGAAAAAAATTAATGTTTAAGCAATGAATTGTTTAATATTACCTCATCTGGTTTAATATAATAACAATTTAATTTTTTTAATATATATTCATCACATAAAAATAGCATTGCTTCATAAGGACATTTTCCATTTAAAGAATCTCTACATAGTGAATTAATATTATTCATAAATATATTACAATCTTCTTGAGTGATATTTTTAAACGATGAACCTTTAGGTAATATATATCGAATAAATTCATGATTTTTTTCAATCATCCCCTTTTGACAGGACATGTGAGGATCACAAAAGAATAAGTGAGTTACATATTCTCCGGTAGACTGAATACATTCTATATTATTCACAACAAAGAACTCATGCCCGTTATCTGTCAACATGACTTGAAATAGTCTTTTGTATTCTTCATAAGGAATTAATTCTTGTAAAATGTTAAATACTCTAGATACCTCATCGGTTGTTTGATTTTCTAATTTAAAGATAAGCATAAATTTAGATTTTCTCCATAAAAGGGTAAGAAAGCAATCACTTTCTTCTTGTAAGCCAACAACCGTGTCCATTTCCACTATGTTAACATCTGGATGTTCAGAAATATATTTAATAAAATCTTCATAAGTTCTATTAATTAGTATTTCTCTTTCTTTTCTAGTTCTTCTTTTATTAGAGTTTTTTCTTTTCTTATATTTTATTATTCTAGGAAAATCTAATGCACCAAATTCAAAAACACCATTATTAACATAATTGTAAAATGATGGTTTAGAAAAATCTAAAATATCAGGATGGTTAATATATAAATGATTTATAGTTTGTCCTTTTTTAATTAATGGAGTAAGAGTCTTATTAATTTCATATACTTCTTCTGGAGTTAAATTAATACCTTTTCTAGTGTTACTTTTAACCTCTCTATAAGAATCATCTGCTTTTCTAGCATAATAAGTATATCTTTCTTTTCTACAACCACTTCTAGATTTACACCCATTACAAACATAAGGCGATTTAGCAAGTCTGGAACATGATATATCTCTATCATAATTATTATTTTTATAAGTTCCATACTGTTTAGGTTTAAAATATATTTTGTTTCTATCTATTTCTCTTAAAACAGTTGTATGAGATCTGTTAATTTCTTTAGCTATTTGATTAATGGATTTATTTTCATTTAATCCATCTTCAATATTTTTTCTATCTTCATAAGATAGATGACAATAATTTGCCATTTTCAATACCTCCTTCAATGACAAATAAATTGCTTGGAAGGTATTATACAGTTATAAATCTTATTGCACAACTTATGTGCACTTCTTTTTTTAAAATACAAGAAGAAATTCTTTCTACAAAATAGAAGTTTTGCACTTGCGAAAGACATGAATTTATGATATTATCATGTAGTCAAGTGCAATAGATGACCTGTTGGTGAAGTGGTTTAACACGCTACCCTCTCAAGGTAGTATTCGTGGGTTCGAAACCCATACAGGTTACCAGTAAAATTAACTAGATAGGAATATCTAGTTTTTTTGTTTATTATTCATTTTTTTAACAATCAATATTGGATTAAAGAAATATATAAAGTATTTTAAAACTTAGACGATAATGAAAGAAAAATGATATACTGTTATCATCAATTATTGTTAGGAGGAGTTACTTTGAAATATCAAAAAGTTATGAAGCGTTGTGCCATCGTTTTGTCAATTGCCTTTCTTGTTTTGGAAGTTTATCTTTGGATTCGGATGCAAAACACTTGGGATGATTTGATTCTGTCCCAAAGTTCTTACGAAAGTGCTGGGCTGATGTTTGCAGGCTTATTTCAATATGGTTCGTTTTTTTTAGGAATCTTTTTAATTCCAATTGTTTGGTTAGAGTATTGGTTGATTACTATTTTTTGTCATGTTTATCAGAAGTATTTAGGATTTAAAAAAATTTTTCTCGCTACGTTAATTGCTATTCTTATTTTGGTTTTGCTTGTATTATTCATTCGAATTTTATGTTTGATTTGGTTTGCTCTTTAATTTTTAAAACATTATTTTTGTCAACCTTTGTCTAAATTTGTTTCATTCGTTTGGAAAGTTTTCATTCTATGATATAATCATTTTGATAAAATATACTTGGAGGGTTCATATGAGAAGTATTGAGGATTTGATTCAAGAGTTTAATTTCGATAGTTTATGGTGGGTTTATGTGCTCGTTGCAATGATTTTGGTCGTCATTTCCGTTTCTGCTTTCCTTCATAAGAAGAAACGTTCTGGTGAAATTAAGAAGACGAAAGATTACAATAAACCAACTCTTTATTTACAGAAAGGGGTTCCCGTTTCTAAAGAAGAGTTTTGTAAATTGGATCCTGATTTTTTAGATAAAGATTTTGTTCTTAGTTTGTACCATGCGTTTGCTAAAATTCAAGAAGATTACATGGAGATGGATGTTTTAGCACTGAAAAACGAAGTTTCTAGTAAGTTATACGATATTTATAGTGATAATTTAGCAAAGTTTAAAACTGAAGGAAAGAAACACATGATTACGGATTTGGCTCCCGTACAGTCAAAGATTATTCGGGTAGAGTTAGATGGCAACAAAGAAACTGTCGAGATGTATTTGGAAGTGACTTGTTTCGATTATATTTTAGCACTTCTTTCTAGTACGGTTTTAGCAGGTAGTAAAACACAAAGTTTGCAACTTGGATTAGAACTTACTTTCGAACGGGATATTACAAAACGAACGACGGTTGATCGTTGTCCAAAGTGCGGCAACGTATTACCGAAAGATACTGAAACGACTTGTCCTTTTTGTGGGGCCTTGGTTTTATCAGATGACTATGGTTGGGTATTGACGAACCGGGTAGAGGTGTTAAAGAAGACATTATGAGTTGGACAGCCGAACGATATCAAAATTATATTGCGGAGTTAAAGAGTCAAGGAGATGCTAAGTACCGAGAGTTTACAGAAAAAGTCGTTTCTACGAAGTATCCCATCATCGGTCTTCGGATGCCATTTTTAAAGAAGGAAGCTAAGAAAATTAGTCGTGATGATCCAGAGTCGTTTTTATCTTGTGTTCGTTCCGATACATACGAAGAGGTGTTGTTAGAAGCACTCGTCATTGCCAATATTACAGATTTGGATACTTATTTATCGTACTTCGATTCCTTTTTAGATAAAATTGATAACTGGGCAGTTTGTGATACTTTGGTTTCCAGTTCCAAGATTATGTCGAAAGAGAGAAACTGTTTCTTTCGCAAAGGACGGATTTTAATTCGCTCGAAGGAACCGTTTGTCGCCCGAGTTGGGTTTGTTATTTTCTTAACGCATTGTGTGACAGGTCATTATCCTAAACAGATATTTCCTTTGATTACGCACTATCAAAGTGACTCCTATTATGTTGGCATGGCAATTGCTTGGTTACTTAGTGTATTGCTGATTGATTTTTATGACGAAACAAAAGTTTATTTGGAAGAAAATCACTTATCGAAATTTATTTTACAGAAGACCGTATCGAAAGCATGTGACTCCTATCGCTTGAGCAAGGAACAAAAAGATGAATTGCGGGCATTAAAAAAGAGGCTTATCCATTAAGCCTCTTCTTGTTGGTATAGAGTATTTTTTAATAAGTCGATGTTGTCGTTCATCAATGTGACATAATCTTCTTTGTTATCCCGTTCTTCATCGGTAATTGAATCCAGTCGTTTGAATTCTGTCGTCGATATTCCCGTTTCATCTATGATACCTTGAATGGTAGAATTAATTGAATCGTATTGTAAGATGAAGATGGTACTAACTTGGCCGTTCTTAATTAAATTTTTGACGTCGTTAATTGTCTTTTCTGTCGGAACAGAGTTTCTATCATCTAGAGAATATACCGTAAAGCCATACTTTTCTAAGAATTTTAATGTGTCGTTTGATACGACGATTGTTTTGTAAGTAGCATTTTCTGCTGTCAATTTAATTTCAGCATCTAGTTCGGATAACGTTACTTGTAATTCTTTGTAACGATCATCGATTTCTTTCTTTAAATAACTGTTCGTGATGTATTCTTCTAAACCGTTTTTGATATTTTGACTCATCATTAGTAAGTGTGATGGATTTAACCACAGTTCTTCTGTTCCATAAGTTAAGTCGATTCCAGAAGAAGCATCGATGATTAGTAAGTCGTTATTTCTTTCTAGAAAGTCTAGAGCGATGTCTTTATCTTTGGTAACGGCATTGTATATGAACAGTTCTTTTTTACTGTAATCGTTCATCTGTTTTTCACTTAACGTGTAGTCGTAAGTATTCGTATCATCTGGATAGATAGAGTTTACTAAGGAATGTTCTCCATATAAATAGTTTGTGACGTATTCGATCGGATAGACCGTCGTCATAATTTCAATATCTTCTAGGGAATCTCTTTTAAAGCATCCGGTTGTTAGCGATGTGATTCCAACTAATAATAACAATAAAAATATTTTTTTAGCTTGCTTCATGTCTTTTCTCCTTTTTTGGTGGGACGGGATCATATCCGGGTTTGCTAAACGGATTGCACCGAAGTACTCGTTTGGTAGCAAGATATGTTCCTTTTAAACTTCCGTGGATTTTGATGGCTTCGATGGCATAATTGGAACAAGTAGGAGTGAACCGACAAGCATCGTGCCAAGGGCCAGGAATTAATTGATAAATTTTTATGAGTCCGACTAGGAAGTATTTCATTTATGTTTCACCATTAATATTGTACTATACCTCGCTTTTTTTTACAAGTTACTTGATTTGAATTATAGTTGGCTTTTTGGCTCATTTTTGATACAATGATTCTGGTGAAGAAAAATGGAAGAACTATTAGAACGATTAAAAATTAAACCAAAAAACAAGAAATTATATGAGACGGCTTTTCAACATTCTTCCTATGTTTATGAGAATCATTTAAAGGCCGATTATGAACGTTTGGAGTTTTTGGGAGATGCGGTACTCGATTTGGTATTGGCAGATTATTTATATAACAATGCTCACGAGTCAGAGGGAGATATGACGAAGGTGCGAGCAAGTTACGTTTGTGAAAATGCCAATTATCAATATGCCATCGATTTGCATTTGAGTGACTATATTAAAGTTGGTCATGGCGAAGAGGAGTCGGGTGGTAGATTTAAAAAGGTCATCATGGCCGATATTTTTGAGGCATTGATGGGTGCCATTTACATCGATCAAGGGTATGCCAAAGCAAGACAGGTCATCCTACATATCGTCGTACCATATATTAAAAATCCGGATGTTACGTTTTTTGAAGATTACAAGAGTGCTTTACAGGAAGCCGTACAGACAGATCAAAAGAGTGTCAGTTACGAACTTGTGAAGGAAGAGGGGCCGGCTCATAATCGTACGTTTACGACGGAAGTAAAAGTGGATGACGTCAGTTACGGCGTGGGTGTCGCTGGAAGCAAGAAGGAGGCTGAACAAGAAGCGGCTCGGATTGCCTTATCGAAACTTGCAAAATAAGGAAAGCTGTGCTACGATAGGTGTCACTTTAGGAGAAAATGCTATGAATTACGAAACCAGTAGTTATCATGTATATTTGGAAAGAGTTGATGAGTTTAGATCGACCGAATCGTATCTTTTTAATTCAACAGGCGTACGGTCGTGAGATTGCCTCTTTGTATGTAGACCCGTCAGTTAGTTTATTTAAACGGGAAGACAATAAGGTAGCAACGCATTTGTTATCTAAGTGGATTCTCTCACAATGTATCGGTACAACTTTCAGTTTCAACTCTTCTGTTTGGCAAAAAAGTTCTCGCCAAGATGGATATCTAATTGGAACGCTTAGTAATAGACCTACTACAAATCGAAAGATGATGAAAACGATTATTCAACATGTGAAACCGAATCTTTCTAAAATGTCCAATTTATATGTATCTTCTGTCTCACCTCAAAAGATGGACGAATTACAAGACTCTGTTTGCTTAACGAATCAAAAAACAAGAAAACTCGTTAAATAGATGGCCACCCGCAAAACTTTTTAAAATTCATTGTTCTTTCTTAGTTAGTGTGTTATGATAGGCACATAGGGAGGAATATAGAGTGAGTTATCAGAAATTTCATGTTTTGTATGGTTGCAGGCAAGGGGAAACGTTTGACGAGACGGAATGTTTAGATGTCGGTTATGAAGTAAATGGTTATGATGTTGCTTCACTTGCCATTCAACCAGGAAGTGTATCGTTTAGTGTTTTGGATTATTCTTATGGACCTGATGATCCAACACGAGCAAAGGTATTGAATCTATTAAAGAAAAATGGTTTTGCAAGTATTTTTGAACCGGAGATGTTTGCTAGTGTTAGTGCTGGCTTATCTATAACAGATTCAGAGCAGGTAGAACAAATTTTAAATCGTACGAAAAACTTTTTGAAAGGTCAAAAGAACGTTAGCTATCGTCCTTTAAAGCCTACTTATGAATACGAGTTAGAAAAACAGTTAAAATATCATAAACGTTATTCTGGATAAGATGCCACATCGGCATTTTTTCTTGCGTTTTTTCCTTTTTTTGCTATAATATGTGTCGAAAAAAGGAGATTGGTGAAAATGAACATATTATTTACTTTGTTGATTCAAAAGCCTATTGATTTTACTCGTCAAGATTTATCAAAAGATGGATCTTACGAAAAGGTTGATGCTGAACGACTTTATTTATTAGAAGAAAATAAAAAGACGGGGAATGCTCTTTATATTTTAGATGGAAAAACTACAGATTTTAGGAATCCTGAAAAACGCACTTATCTCTTATCTTCTATCGATGGAACTGTTCGCAATTGTCCAATTAGCGAAGAAGAGTTAAAACATCTTCCAAATCGAAATACTTTGCCGTGTTTGGCTAATGATTTTGAGAAGTTTGGCTCTGTACTTCCACACGATATTCCTGTTTCTCATAGTGGAACTTTAGAAGATTTTAGAAGTGAACTTTCTTTTGGTTCATCATTGCTTTCTATAATTGATTCGATTTCTGATGACAGTTGTCTTCCTTGTGACCAAATTTCTTGTTTTCCCCATCATTTTATGAATTGTGCTGCAATCTTTAATCGGTTTGGACAATTGGTAAACGTTTTTGTTAAATTAAAGAAAGACAGGGACGATGGTTCGATTGTATATTTTTGTAATCTGAATCATGTTTTTTCGGATTCTGTAAGTGACGAAGTAAAGAATACTATTCGTCGTTCTCTCAAATGCTCTTTTTCTGATTTTAAACCGTCTGATGTCTCTGAATTGTCGTTAAAAAATGGTGCTCGATTTTTTGTTCAACCGATGAAAATTAAAGATGCTAAGATGAGTAGAGCATTTCAAAATGCGGATTTTGTTTTGGCTAATTATGGCAGTACAGCATTTCTTTCTTCTATGATTTATAATGGTGGATCTGTAATTTGTATTCAAAACAAAGCCATTACTTACGATAATTTTGTTCCATTTAGCAATGCTTATCAAGATTGTGATGACGAAATAATTAATCCAAGTTCAAGACCGGCAAAAGCAAAAATATTACGATTTCCACAATAAAACGGTATAAAAAAGATTTCAATTTGAAAAAAATCTTTTTTTTTGCTATAATGAGAAAGGTTTCATTTACGATGAAAAATTAAGAAAGGAGATTTATTGTGAATAAAATTAAAATATTTGCTTTAGGTGGCTTGAACGAAAACGGTAAAAACATGTATGTCGTATCCGTAAACAAAGATATTTTTATATTTGATGCCGGCCTAAAGCATGGAACAGATAATATGCTAGGAGTGGATTATATCATTCCTGATTTTACGTATTTAAAACAAAATGAAAAGAGAATTCGAGGAATCTTTTTAACCCATGGACATGATGAGAATATGGGAGCAGTTCCTGATATTCTAGAAAGTATGCCAAACATTCCTGTTTACGGAACTCGTTTGACGATGGAAATTTTAAAACAGGATTTGGAAGAGAACCACATTCGAGCAAATCACTTACATGAGATTCGACCTCATAATAAAATTGATTTTGGTCATGGACTTTCTATTTTCCCAATCAGTGTGACACATTCGATTCCAGATGCGGTCGCATATGTTCTTTATACGAAGGATGGTGCCATCGTCTATACGGGAGATTTCGTCTTCGATTCAACGATGATGGGTTCTTATAAAACCGATATTGGTAAACTTGCATACGTTGGCAAACAAGGTGTTTTGTGTTTGTTAAGCGAATCTTTCTATGCGGATAAAGAGGGCCACACGAGTCCGAATAACCGCGTTCGTTCTGTCATTCGAGAAGTTTTGCGAAAGAGTGACGACCGTATCATTGCAACAATTTTTACGGCTCACATTTATCGTATTCAAGAAATCTTTAATGAAGTCATGAAGACCAAACGAAATATCGTCGTCATGGGAAAAAATTTACAAGATACAATCAATAAATGTTTGGATTTGGGATATTTGACGTTTGATCGAAGTCGAATTGGTGACTTATCTAATTTAAATGATAAGAACGTTGTCGTTTTGATTTCCGATGGAAAAGAAAAACCGTTTGCCAATTTGGACCGTATCATCAACGGGTTTGATAAATATATCAAATTAAAGGAAACGGATACGATCTTTATTACAGAGCCTGCTTATGAGGGAATCGAGAAGAGAAGTGCTGAAATCATGGACGAGATTGCCATGCATAATTGTGATGTCGTTGCACTTTCTACTAAGAAACATCTACTTCATCATGCTTCTAGAGAAGATTTGATGTTGATGATCAACTTGATGAATCCGAAGTACTACTTCCCAGTCAAAGGAGAGTACCGCAAGCAGTATGCTAATGCCGAAGTAGCAGAAAGTTTAGGAATTCCAAAAGAGAACATCATTTTGAAACAAAATGGCGATATTGCAAGTTTTACGAATGGAGTACTAGATCACTCTACTGAGAAAGTGCCAGTCGATGAAATCTTAATCGATGGTAAGAGTCAAGGTGACATTGGAGAACTTGTCTTAAAAGACCGTGAAATGTTAGGGGAAAATGGCATTGTCATCATCAGTTGTACGTTAGACCGGGCAACGAAACAAATTTTGGCAGGACCAGAAGTACTTACGCGTGGATTTATCTTTGTTCGTGATAATTTAGACTTAATTAGTGAAACCAAAGAAATCTGTTTGGATATTATCAATCAAAATATTGCGGCAGATGCTCATCGTATCGATTATAGTCAGATTAAGAACGAAGTTCGTGAGACTCTAGGAAAGTACTATTACAAAGAAACAGAATGTAAACCGATGATTATTACTGTCATTCAAGAAGTCTAAGGACTTCTTTTTGTTTACTTTTGACCGCATTTCTGTTATAATACTCGCCAAGAAAGAGGGATGGCTAGTGACAGATTACGAAGTAGAGAAAGATGTTAAAGAAGCATTGCGTATTATTCGTAATGGTTTTTCAGTTCCACGTTTTTTCGTCCAGTCCGATTACAGTAAAGTTTTTGCCTTTAGTAACGAATGGATTCCAGGGTATTTACCTTATTTTTCGATAGCGAATCAACCAGCACTTACCATTACTGGTTCTTTGGATCAGGCTTTGTTTTTAGCCCAAAACGGTGCCTCTTCCATCGATGCCTTTGATAAGAATCCGTTGGTCAAATATTATGGGGAATTGAAGTTAGCAGCCATTAGATGTTTATCTAGAGAAGAGTTTTTGGAATTTATTCCAACTTCTGATAATCCCGATGCATCGTTTTCACCAAAGATTTGTAATGAGATTTTTTATGAGATGCCAGAGGATGCACAGAAGTTTTGGTTTTCTATTTATAGGAGTGTGAAAGATTCTAGAAAAATTGCCAATTTATTTCGAACGGAAATGGTGCCTTTGATTTCGGATGCAAATTACTATTCAGAAGAAAACTACGACAATTTACAAAAACGTTTGAATCAAATTAATATTCGGTTTTATACGGCTGATTTCTCATCGTTACCACAATGTATTTTGAATAAAAAAGGGTATTATGGAACCATTTTGTTATCGAACATCTTTGATTGGGGTGACTTTAGACCGTATGTAGCAGCCGATTATGTGACAGAATTACATTCTTTTTATTCTGTTGTCGAACATGTTGTCAAACCTTTGTTAACTGATGATGGCGTGTGTCTTGCTAGATATTATTTTGGAGATCATCGTGACGACGTGGAAACGTTCATGGAGCATCATTCCTTAGAGGATTGTCCGAAAGAGTATGTCAAAGTGCGCGGTGTTCCTTCTGTCGATTTGTACCGAAAGTCTAAATTCTTAGGAAACGATTGATTTTGTTTGACTATTTTGTGGTTTTATGTTTAAATATTATATGTTTGAAGCCTCTTAGTGCTCAAACCACATCAAAAAGGTTAAAAAACAAGTTTATTCTTGTACCTTCCGAGTGAGTCTAGTCAAAAAAATAAGGAGGTATATTCATGAAAGCAGTTATTAGACATGGTGGAAAGCAATATTACGTAACTGAAGGAACTGTTCTATTTTTAGAAAAGATTGCAGCAAATGAAAACGATACAGTTACTTTTGATGAAGTTTTAATGCTTGATGACAAAATTGGTAATCCGCTTGTAAAAGGTGCTACTGTTTCTGGAAAAGTTTTGAAACAAGGTAAAGGTAAGAAAATTACGATTTATACTTACAAACAAAAAGGAAATAGTAACCGTAAAAAACAAGGTCATAGACAACCATATACAAAAGTTGAAATTACAAAGATTAATGGTTAATTATGATTAAAGTTTCCGTAACGAAAAAGAATCAACAAATTCAAGAAGTATCGATTCAAGGTCATGCGATGTACGATGATTTTGGAAAAGATATCGTCTGTGCTGCTGTCAGTTCTTGTGTCATTACGACCGTGAATGGCATTTTAGAAATCGATAAAGATTGGATTTTAGCGAAACAAGATTCGAAAGGCGTGTTGATTCAAGTACAAAATAGTAGTGATGTTTGTCAATCGTTACTTGCCAATATGATTTCTTTATTGGAAGAGTTACATGACCAATATCCGAAGAATTTAAAAATAATTAGTAAGGAGGATACCAAATGAGATTTTTGTTTAATATTCAGTTATTTGCTCACCATAAAGGACAAGGTTCTACATCTAATGGCCGTGATTCTATCGGTCGTAGACTTGGTGCCAAAGCTAGTGATGGTGAATTTGTAACAGCTGGTTCTATTCTTTATCGTCAAAGAGGAACAAAAGTATTCCCTGGTGTAAACGTTAGAAAGGGAAGCGATGATACTCTATACTCAACTGTAGATGGTATCGTTAAGTTCGAACGTGTCGGTAAGGATAAGAAGCAAGCAAGCTGCTATCCAGTAGGAGAATAACCGTAAAAAGTGGCAATAGCCACTTTTTTTGTTTGCCTTTTTTTGATATGATGATGAATGACAAAGCAATATGGAGGTGCTATTATGGTCGATTTGAAAGCGTTACAAAAACAAGTTTATCAAAATAAGATTGAAAAAGGATTCAACGTGACGAACATTGAAAAAGAATTCTGTCTAGCATATGGAGAAATGGCCGAAGCGTACGAGGCGTATCGGAAAAAGAAAGATGATTTAGGAGAAGAGTTTGCTGATGTCATCATCTATTTATTGGGTTTATCCGAAATTTTAGGAATCGATTTGGAACATGAGTTACTTCATAAAATTGAGAAGAACAAACATCGTGAGTATCAAAAAATAGATGGTGTCACTGTCCGTACGAAGGAATACGAAGAATCGGTGTAAAAACTTGTCTATTCTATTCGCTTTTTTACTTTCTGGGTATATAATGAAGAAGGTAAGGGGAGTTTTATGAAAGGACGTAAGTTTATTGATTTTAATGGTGTCATTTTAGATACAGAATCTAGAATGATCGAGTTGAAACGGCAATATCCAGGACTGACATGGAATGAATTTGCAAATACATTGGATTGGGATTTTTTACTTCGAACATCACCAGTAATCGATGATGCTATCGCTCTTTTACGGGAGGTTTCGCAAATGGACGATGCTAGAACGACGATTTTGACAAATGTCGATTTGATTGTAGAAGAAATTGCTAAAGTTCATTTTTTACGAAACCAAGGAATTACGTTGCCAATTCAATTTGTTCCGCCATCTATCCAAAAGTCTGAAGTTTATATTCCTGATAAGAATGATATTTTGGTAGACGATAGACCAGATAACGTCATGTTTTGGAATCAATGTGGTGGCAAAGGCTATTTGTTTGATCCTAACGATCAGTTTCCGGAGTCGTTACCTAAAATAAAGAGTTTGAAGAACTTATGGAAGTAGTGCTAATATCGTTAAAATTTGACAAAATATTGATAACGTGATATAATCTAGGCAATTATAGGAAAGGGTATGTTTTATGAAACAAAAACAAATTAAGAAGTATACGAGTGAAGAAAAAAAACTATTTGAGCAATTTGTAAAAGGGATTGAAAGTTTGCCGAAAGTACCGTGTGGTGAGCCTTATGATGTAAGTGATTATGATAAAAAGAATCAGAAGGTATTACAAGAAATTGATCAAAATCGCAATCATCCTTGGATTAAAGAAGTGTGGAATGTCAATCGCAACACCCATTTAGATAAACCGGCAATTAAATATCGTGGACATATATTTACATATCGAGATTTTTTTATTCAATCTTATCGATATGCGAAGGCCTTAAAAGCAAATGGAGTTAAAAAAGGTCAGGAATTTGTATGTTGTATTGAAAACGTTCCGGAATTTCCGTTTTTAATGGGTGCAGCTAGTATCATTGGGGCTAAAGTTAATTTAGTTTCAGCAGATATGGATAAAGAATATTTAAAAGAAATTATCGCAAATGCAGATGCTCCTTATATTTTTGTGAGTGATAAGAATTTTGTCGAATTTGCACCGACTTTAAAAGAAGTCGACTCTAACAAAAAGGTTATTATATTACCTTTAGAATATTCTCTTCATGGCGATAATTTGTATCGTGAATTGACAGAAAAATATTATAAATTGGATCAGGTTGCATTTGAACAAGCGAAACAAGAAATTTCTAATTTAGTAGATATCGATGAATTTTTAAATTCTGGCAAATCTTTTGATGACGCTAAAGTTTTTGAAAGTACTGGATTGAACGATGAATTTACTATCACATACACATCTGGTTCTACTAGTTCGAATCGACCGAAAGGATTAGTCCATTGCAATCGTAGTTACATTACGATGGGACGTTATCATGATCCTAAATTATCTGGTATTCCTTCTATGAAAGATAGAACGATGCTTGCTTTTGTAAGAACGATGTCTGATACGGATTTTATGTCTGCTGTTTCTGATTTATTTTTACAAAGTGGAACTACTGCAATGGAACCAATTAATGATTCTAAATTTGTTTTAGATAGTATTGCTATGAATAAACCTTCTGTTGCAATTACTTCTCGTTCTGTCTGGTTGGATGTTATGAAAAGACAGCGTTCTGAACCGAGATATAAGAATCTAACGTTTGATGATTTGATTGCACCGATGTGTATTGGGGAACCTTTAGATGCTGGTGAAGAAAAGCAATTGAATCGTTGGCTTAGAAGTATGAAATCTGGTGTTGCCTTGACAAAAGTTCCAATTGCTTGTATGAGTTTGGCAGGTGGAGATTCTGAACATGGTGGAATTTTCCTTGTTATGTACCGAGCATATCAAGCACCTAAAATGAAATTGTTTGGAATTCATGAACCGGCAGGAATGGGAACTTATGGTATGGTTCAAGTGAAGGCATTACGCCCGGATGGAACTCATTGCGATTTGATGGAACCGGGTCAATTAGTTGCTAATTCTCCTTGTACCATGGAAGGGTATCGAAACAATCCAAAAGCAGAAAAAGAATTTTGGATTACGGATGCCAACGGTAAAAAATGGGCAAACTTAAATACTTTTGGTTATATTGATCGGTTTAATAATATTTATGTAAAGGGTAGAATGAATCTATCAAAAGGAGACATTCCAAATTATCAAATTGCAGAATCGATTTTAAAAGATACAAAAAAGATAATGTCTTGTGAAGTTGTAAATAGTGAAGTAGATGGGGAACCTGTATATGTTGCTCATATCGAACCTCAGATTGATACTTCTTTTGATGAAGACAAAGTTTTAACTGGTGCTGCTCTTCGTTGTCGTTCAAACTTTAATGAAGATCTTTTGGATCGGTTATATTTTAGAATACATTCTAATGAAGAATCATTCGAACTGACACCAACTTTAAAGAGAAGTTTCAAAGCATTGACAGATGAAGGGGTATCCGAAAAATGTAAGTTAGCCTCTGACTATCTTCCAAAAGAAAAAACGAGTCAATCGACACGTGGAAAAACTCTTATTTTGAAGCCATAATCAATGGCTTTTTTTATGTAGAAAATTAATTGCTGTGTCTGCTTATAAAAGAAAAATTTGCTATTTTTTTCTTTCATGTTATAATGAATAATAGAGGTGTTTCATATGACAAATAGCATGCATTTTTTAATTTTAAGTATTTGTTATATTGCTTTCTTAAATTTTCTTTTTTGGCATAAACAACATATTAATACTCCAGAATTAAATATTTTTGGATATTTATTAAAAGTTAATTTGGTTGGATTGGTTTTGGAATTATTGTGCATATATGGTGGCTTGTATTTTGATTTGGATGGAATTCTTAATATTTTATTCAATCGATTATATTTACTATATTTGATTTTATTTTGTGTGTTATTTATGGTTTATGTCATTGCAGTTTCTTTAGGGATGGATCGATTTCGGAAAGAAGAGAAAAAAATTATTCGTAATGCGGTTATTTTGGGGCTTGCAGCGGGTGTTGTTACAACGTTATTGCCTTTATCTATTCATGCTGATGAATATTTTTATTCATCTGGACCGGCTATTACATCTATTGTAGTATTTTCTGCTATTGCACTGGCAGTTTCTTTGGTTTATATGTTTAAAAACTTCAAATCAGTCAAAATGAAAAATTATTTACCATTATTTCTTTTATTGATTGGGTTAACTCTTGCGTCTATTGTGCAGCAGATTAATCCTAATTATACGTTAATTACGGTTATTGAGTCTTTCGTTCTATTTATTATGTATCATACAATTGAGAATCCAGATATGCGTATGATTGCGCAACTAAATCTTGCCAAAGAACAAGCGGATAAAGCCAATCAAGCGAAGAGTGATTTCTTATCGAATATGTCACATGAGATTAGAACACCTTTAAATGCAATTGTCGGTTTTGGACAAGCGCTTAGTGAAGAAGATTTGCCGCCACAAGCAATGAGTGAAGTAAAAGATATCATGATGGCTAGTGATAACTTATTGGAAATTGTAAATGGTATTTTAGATATTTCTAAAATTGAATCTGGAAAGTTAGAAATCATCAATAAAGATTATAGTTTTAAGAAAATATTTGATGAAGTAGTAACACTTGCGAAAGGTAGATTGGGTGAGAAACCGTTAGAGTTCAGAGTTGCTTACGATGAATCGATTCCTCCTGTTTTATTTGGAGATTATTCGAGAATCAAAGAGATTATGATCAATTTACTTACGAATGCAATTAAATATACGCATGAAGGGTATATTGAATTAAAGGCAAGTTCCGTTATCAAAGACGATATTTGTCGGATTATTATCTCTGTGGAAGACTCTGGTATCGGTATCAAACAAGAGAACATCAATAAGTTATTTACGAAGTTTGAACGGTTGGGAGTTGAAGAACACGCAACGATTGAAGGGACTGGTTTGGGTCTTGCAATCACAAAGAAATTGTTGGATTTGATGAATGGTCAAATTGTCGTTCAAAGTGTCTATGGTAAAGGAAGTCGTTTTACTGTTGCAATCGATCAAAAAATCTCTGTTGGTCATAAATTAGAAGATACGGCGTCTTTGGATTTAACAGAGTTGGAGACGATGGACTTTTCTTCTAAGAAGGTTTTAGTTGTCGACGATAATGTCATCAATTTAAAGGTTGCACATCGTTTGTTACAAGAGTACAAAGTTCAGATTACAGAAGTTCAGTCTGGTCAAGCGGCTATCGATTTAATCAATGCTGGTAATACGTACGATTTGATTTTGATGGACGATATGATGCCTAAGATGAGCGGGGTTCAAACGTTACAAAAATTGAAGACGATTCCGGGATTCCAGATGAAGGTTGTGGCCCTTACTGCCAATGCTATTACGGGTATGCGTGAGAAGTATTTAGCAGATGGCTTCGACGAATATTTGGCTAAGCCGATTTCTAAAAAAGAACTTGCAAAGATTATTAAAAAAATGTTGAGTAATTAACGATATTTTATGATATAGTTATATATAGAAACTAAATGGTAAGATAGGAGATAATTATGAAGGATGTAAATTTATTAGTAAATAATGGAGTTAACGTAAACAAAGCATTGGAATTATTTGGAGATATGGCAACATACGATGATACGTTGGTAACATTTTTGAATGATGCTGAAAACAAATTAAAACAGATTGATGATTACAAAGAAAAGGCAGATATGGCAAATTATGCAATTCTAGTACATTCTTTGAAAAGTGATGCCAAATACTTTGGTTTCGATAAGTTGGCAGAACTTGCTTACGATCATGAGATGAAGAGTAAAGCCAATGATTTCTACTATGTTTCCGATCATTTTGATGAATTGATGACCGAAGCAAAACGAATTGTCAATTTGGTTCGAAAATATTTAGGAAAAGAACCGGTAGAGCTGCTAGATGATGACGATAATGGTAGCGGTACTGGAAGCAAAAATCAAACGATTTTAGTGGTTGATGATTCTGCTATTATTGTAAATTTCGTTAAGAAAATATTCGATAATCAATATAACGTTTTAATTGCCAATGATGGTGCGCAAGCACTTGACATCGTAAAAAATACACCATCTAGTCAAATGGCATGTATGTTATTAGATTTGAATATGCCAAATGTAAATGGATTTGAAGTATTGGATTACTTTAAAAATAACGATTTATTTAAGAAAGTTCCAGTATCTATTATTACCGGTGAAGGTTCTAAAGATATTATCGAAAAAGCATTTACATATCCAATTGTCGATGTGTTGATGAAACCGTTTAATGAATTGAACGTTGAAAGTATCGTCAATAAAACAATATCATTTAAGAGTGAGTAAGTCACTCTTTTATTTTTTGTAATTGTATGGTATAATTAGAAACAGTTTTGGAGGTGGTCGCATGTTTGTAGATGACGTAACGATCAAAGTAGAAGCTGGTAATGGTGGAGATGGATGTTTGGCATTCCGCCGGGAGAAGTATATTCCGATGGGTGGACCATTCGGTGGTAATGGTGGTCGTGGCGGAAGTATTATTTTCCGTGTCGATGAAGGTCTTCATACGTTGCTTGATTTACGATATCAAAAATTATTTAAAGCGACGAAAGGTGAGAATGGAAAAGGTAAGGGAATGGATGGCGCTGATGCTAAGGATGTCATCGTCAAAGTTCCACCTGGTACGGTTGTTACCGATACCGAAACGGGACTTATTTTAGCAGACTTGAAACACAATGGCGATGAAGTTGTCGTTGCCAAAGGTGGTCGTGGTGGTCGTGGTAACATGGCTTTCAAGACACAAAGCAATCCGGCACCAAATTACGCCGAAAACGGAGAACCTGGAGAAAAGAAAACTCTTCATGTCGAATTGAAATTACTTGCCGATGTCGGTCTTGTCGGACTTCCTAGTGTCGGTAAGTCTACGATTTTATCGATGGTATCTCGTTCGAAACCGAAGATTGCCGCTTATCACTTTACGACACTTTCTCCAAATTTAGGAGTTGTCAAAGCCCGTGATGGCAGAAGTTTCGTCATGGCTGATTTACCGGGATTAATTGAAGGAGCTAGTGAAGGAGCAGGACTTGGCGACCGTTTCTTACGTCACATTGAACGAACCAAGGTCATCGCTCATGTCATCGATATGGGTGGTGTCGAAGGACGAGATGCGTACGACGATTATGTTATGATTTGTGAAGAACTCGGCAAGTTTAGTCAAAAGTTATTGCAAAAACCTTCTATCATCATTGCCAATATGATTTCTTTATTGGAAGAGTTACATGACCAATATCCGAAGAATTTAAAAATAATTAGTAAGGAGGATACCAAATGAGATTTTTGTTTAATATTCAGTTATTTGCTCACCATAAAGGACAAGGTTCTACATCTAATGGCCGTGATTCTATCGGTCGTAGACTTGGTGCCAAAGCTAGTGATGGTGAATTTGTAACAGCTGGTTCTATTCTTTATCGTCAAAGAGGAACAAAAGTATTCCCTGGTGTAAACGTTAGAAAGGGAAGCGATGATACTCTATACTCAACTGTAGATGGTATCGTTAAGTTCGAACGTGTCGGTAAGGATAAGAAGCAAGCAAGCTGCTATCCAGTAGGAGAATAACCGTAAAAAGTGGCAATAGCCACTTTTTTTGTTTGCCTTTTTTTGATATGATGATGAATGACAAAGCAATATGGAGGTGCTATTATGGTCGATTTGAAAGCGTTACAAAAACAAGTTTATCAAAATAAGATTGAAAAAGGATTCAACGTGACGAACATTGAAAAAGAATTCTGTCTAGCATATGGAGAAATGGCCGAAGCGTACGAGGCGTATCGGAAAAAGAAAGATGATTTAGGAGAAGAGTTTGCTGATGTCATCATCTATTTATTGGGTTTATCCGAAATTTTAGGAATCGATTTGGAACATGAGTTACTTCATAAAATTGAGAAGAACAAACATCGTGAGTATCAAAAAATAGATGGTGTCACTGTCCGTACGAAGGAATACGAAGAATCGGTGTAAAAACTTGTCTATTCTATTCGCTTTTTTACTTTCTGGGTATATAATGAAGAAGGTAAGGGGAGTTTTATGAAAGGACGTAAGTTTATTGATTTTAATGGTGTCATTTTAGATACAGAATCTAGAATGATCGAGTTGAAACGGCAATATCCAGGACTGACATGGAATGAATTTGCAAATACATTGGATTGGGATTTTTTACTTCGAACATCACCAGTAATCGATGATGCTATCGCTCTTTTACGGGAGGTTTCGCAAATGGACGATGCTAGAACGACGATTTTGACAAATGTCGATTTGATTGTAGAAGAAATTGCTAAAGTTCATTTTTTACGAAACCAAGGAATTACGTTGCCAATTCAATTTGTTCCGCCATCTATCCAAAAGTCTGAAGTTTATATTCCTGATAAGAATGATATTTTGGTAGACGATAGACCAGATAACGTCATGTTTTGGAATCAATGTGGTGGCAAAGGCTATTTGTTTGATCCTAACGATCAGTTTCCGGAGTCGTTACCTAAAATAAAGAGTTTGAAGAACTTATGGAAGTAGTGCTAATATCGTTAAAATTTGACAAAATATTGATAACGTGATATAATCTAGGCAATTATAGGAAAGGGTATGTTTTATGAAACAAAAACAAATTAAGAAGTATACGAGTGAAGAAAAAAAACTATTTGAGCAATTTGTAAAAGGGATTGAAAGTTTGCCGAAAGTACCGTGTGGTGAGCCTTATGATGTAAGTGATTATGATAAAAAGAATCAGAAGGTATTACAAGAAATTGATCAAAATCGCAATCATCCTTGGATTAAAGAAGTGTGGAATGTCAATCGCAACACCCATTTAGATAAACCGGCAATTAAATATCGTGGACATATATTTACATATCGAGATTTTTTTATTCAATCTTATCGATATGCGAAGGCCTTAAAAGCAAATGGAGTTAAAAAAGGTCAGGAATTTGTATGTTGTATTGAAAACGTTCCGGAATTTCCGTTTTTAATGGGTGCAGCTAGTATCATTGGGGCTAAAGTTAATTTAGTTTCAGCAGATATGGATAAAGAATATTTAAAAGAAATTATCGCAAATGCAGATGCTCCTTATATTTTTGTGAGTGATAAGAATTTTGTCGAATTTGCACCGACTTTAAAAGAAGTCGACTCTAACAAAAAGGTTATTATATTACCTTTAGAATATTCTCTTCATGGCGATAATTTGTATCGTGAATTGACAGAAAAATATTATAAATTGGATCAGGTTGCATTTGAACAAGCGAAACAAGAAATTTCTAATTTAGTAGATATCGATGAATTTTTAAATTCTGGCAAATCTTTTGATGACGCTAAAGTTTTTGAAAGTACTGGATTGAACGATGAATTTACTATCACATACACATCTGGTTCTACTAGTTCGAATCGACCGAAAGGATTAGTCCATTGCAATCGTAGTTACATTACGATGGGACGTTATCATGATCCTAAATTATCTGGTATTCCTTCTATGAAAGATAGAACGATGCTTGCTTTTGTAAGAACGATGTCTGATACGGATTTTATGTCTGCTGTTTCTGATTTATTTTTACAAAGTGGAACTACTGCAATGGAACCAATTAATGATTCTAAATTTGTTTTAGATAGTATTGCTATGAATAAACCTTCTGTTGCAATTACTTCTCGTTCTGTCTGGTTGGATGTTATGAAAAGACAGCGTTCTGAACCGAGATATAAGAATCTAACGTTTGATGATTTGATTGCACCGATGTGTATTGGGGAACCTTTAGATGCTGGTGAAGAAAAGCAATTGAATCGTTGGCTTAGAAGTATGAAATCTGGTGTTGCCTTGACAAAAGTTCCAATTGCTTGTATGAGTTTGGCAGGTGGAGATTCTGAACATGGTGGAATTTTCCTTGTTATGTACCGAGCATATCAAGCACCTAAAATGAAATTGTTTGGAATTCATGAACCGGCAGGAATGGGAACTTATGGTATGGTTCAAGTGAAGGCATTACGCCCGGATGGAACTCATTGCGATTTGATGGAACCGGGTCAATTAGTTGCTAATTCTCCTTGTACCATGGAAGGGTATCGAAACAATCCAAAAGCAGAAAAAGAATTTTGGATTACGGATGCCAACGGTAAAAAATGGGCAAACTTAAATACTTTTGGTTATATTGATCGGTTTAATAATATTTATGTAAAGGGTAGAATGAATCTATCAAAAGGAGACATTCCAAATTATCAAATTGCAGAATCGATTTTAAAAGATACAAAAAAGATAATGTCTTGTGAAGTTGTAAATAGTGAAGTAGATGGGGAACCTGTATATGTTGCTCATATCGAACCTCAGATTGATACTTCTTTTGATGAAGACAAAGTTTTAACTGGTGCTGCTCTTCGTTGTCGTTCAAACTTTAATGAAGATCTTTTGGATCGGTTATATTTTAGAATACATTCTAATGAAGAATCATTCGAACTGACACCAACTTTAAAGAGAAGTTTCAAAGCATTGACAGATGAAGGGGTATCCGAAAAATGTAAGTTAGCCTCTGACTATCTTCCAAAAGAAAAAACGAGTCAATCGACACGTGGAAAAACTCTTATTTTGAAGCCATAATCAATGGCTTTTTTTATGTAGAAAATTAATTGCTGTGTCTGCTTATAAAAGAAAAATTTGCTATTTTTTTCTTTCATGTTATAATGAATAATAGAGGTGTTTCATATGACAAATAGCATGCATTTTTTAATTTTAAGTATTTGTTATATTGCTTTCTTAAATTTTCTTTTTTGGCATAAACAACATATTAATACTCCAGAATTAAATATTTTTGGATATTTATTAAAAGTTAATTTGGTTGGATTGGTTTTGGAATTATTGTGCATATATGGTGGCTTGTATTTTGATTTGGATGGAATTCTTAATATTTTATTCAATCGATTATATTTACTATATTTGATTTTATTTTGTGTGTTATTTATGGTTTATGTCATTGCAGTTTCTTTAGGGATGGATCGATTTCGGAAAGAAGAGAAAAAAATTATTCGTAATGCGGTTATTTTGGGGCTTGCAGCGGGTGTTGTTACAACGTTATTGCCTTTATCTATTCATGCTGATGAATATTTTTATTCATCTGGACCGGCTATTACATCTATTGTAGTATTTTCTGCTATTGCACTGGCAGTTTCTTTGGTTTATATGTTTAAAAACTTCAAATCAGTCAAAATGAAAAATTATTTACCATTATTTCTTTTATTGATTGGGTTAACTCTTGCGTCTATTGTGCAGCAGATTAATCCTAATTATACGTTAATTACGGTTATTGAGTCTTTCGTTCTATTTATTATGTATCATACAATTGAGAATCCAGATATGCGTATGATTGCGCAACTAAATCTTGCCAAAGAACAAGCGGATAAAGCCAATCAAGCGAAGAGTGATTTCTTATCGAATATGTCACATGAGATTAGAACACCTTTAAATGCAATTGTCGGTTTTGGACAAGCGCTTAGTGAAGAAGATTTGCCGCCACAAGCAATGAGTGAAGTAAAAGATATCATGATGGCTAGTGATAACTTATTGGAAATTGTAAATGGTATTTTAGATATTTCTAAAATTGAATCTGGAAAGTTAGAAATCATCAATAAAGATTATAGTTTTAAGAAAATATTTGATGAAGTAGTAACACTTGCGAAAGGTAGATTGGGTGAGAAACCGTTAGAGTTCAGAGTTGCTTACGATGAATCGATTCCTCCTGTTTTATTTGGAGATTATTCGAGAATCAAAGAGATTATGATCAATTTACTTACGAATGCAATTAAATATACGCATGAAGGGTATATTGAATTAAAGGCAAGTTCCGTTATCAAAGACGATATTTGTCGGATTATTATCTCTGTGGAAGACTCTGGTATCGGTATCAAACAAGAGAACATCAATAAGTTATTTACGAAGTTTGAACGGTTGGGAGTTGAAGAACACGCAACGATTGAAGGGACTGGTTTGGGTCTTGCAATCACAAAGAAATTGTTGGATTTGATGAATGGTCAAATTGTCGTTCAAAGTGTCTATGGTAAAGGAAGTCGTTTTACTGTTGCAATCGATCAAAAAATCTCTGTTGGTCATAAATTAGAAGATACGGCGTCTTTGGATTTAACAGAGTTGGAGACGATGGACTTTTCTTCTAAGAAGGTTTTAGTTGTCGACGATAATGTCATCAATTTAAAGGTTGCACATCGTTTGTTACAAGAGTACAAAGTTCAGATTACAGAAGTTCAGTCTGGTCAAGCGGCTATCGATTTAATCAATGCTGGTAATACGTACGATTTGATTTTGATGGACGATATGATGCCTAAGATGAGCGGGGTTCAAACGTTACAAAAATTGAAGACGATTCCGGGATTCCAGATGAAGGTTGTGGCCCTTACTGCCAATGCTATTACGGGTATGCGTGAGAAGTATTTAGCAGATGGCTTCGACGAATATTTGGCTAAGCCGATTTCTAAAAAAGAACTTGCAAAGATTATTAAAAAAATGTTGAGTAATTAACGATATTTTATGATATAGTTATATATAGAAACTAAATGGTAAGATAGGAGATAATTATGAAGGATGTAAATTTATTAGTAAATAATGGAGTTAACGTAAACAAAGCATTGGAATTATTTGGAGATATGGCAACATACGATGATACGTTGGTAACATTTTTGAATGATGCTGAAAACAAATTAAAACAGATTGATGATTACAAAGAAAAGGCAGATATGGCAAATTATGCAATTCTAGTACATTCTTTGAAAAGTGATGCCAAATACTTTGGTTTCGATAAGTTGGCAGAACTTGCTTACGATCATGAGATGAAGAGTAAAGCCAATGATTTCTACTATGTTTCCGATCATTTTGATGAATTGATGACCGAAGCAAAACGAATTGTCAATTTGGTTCGAAAATATTTAGGAAAAGAACCGGTAGAGCTGCTAGATGATGACGATAATGGTAGCGGTACTGGAAGCAAAAATCAAACGATTTTAGTGGTTGATGATTCTGCTATTATTGTAAATTTCGTTAAGAAAATATTCGATAATCAATATAACGTTTTAATTGCCAATGATGGTGCGCAAGCACTTGACATCGTAAAAAATACACCATCTAGTCAAATGGCATGTATGTTATTAGATTTGAATATGCCAAATGTAAATGGATTTGAAGTATTGGATTACTTTAAAAATAACGATTTATTTAAGAAAGTTCCAGTATCTATTATTACCGGTGAAGGTTCTAAAGATATTATCGAAAAAGCATTTACATATCCAATTGTCGATGTGTTGATGAAACCGTTTAATGAATTGAACGTTGAAAGTATCGTCAATAAAACAATATCATTTAAGAGTGAGTAAGTCACTCTTTTATTTTTTGTAATTGTATGGTATAATTAGAAACAGTTTTGGAGGTGGTCGCATGTTTGTAGATGACGTAACGATCAAAGTAGAAGCTGGTAATGGTGGAGATGGATGTTTGGCATTCCGCCGGGAGAAGTATATTCCGATGGGTGGACCATTCGGTGGTAATGGTGGTCGTGGCGGAAGTATTATTTTCCGTGTCGATGAAGGTCTTCATACGTTGCTTGATTTACGATATCAAAAATTATTTAAAGCGACGAAAGGTGAGAATGGAAAAGGTAAGGGAATGGATGGCGCTGATGCTAAGGATGTCATCGTCAAAGTTCCACCTGGTACGGTTGTTACCGATACCGAAACGGGACTTATTTTAGCAGACTTGAAACACAATGGCGATGAAGTTGTCGTTGCCAAAGGTGGTCGTGGTGGTCGTGGTAACATGGCTTTCAAGACACAAAGCAATCCGGCACCAAATTACGCCGAAAACGGAGAACCTGGAGAAAAGAAAACTCTTCATGTCGAATTGAAATTACTTGCCGATGTCGGTCTTGTCGGACTTCCTAGTGTCGGTAAGTCTACGATTTTATCGATGGTATCTCGTTCGAAACCGAAGATTGCCGCTTATCACTTTACGACACTTTCTCCAAATTTAGGAGTTGTCAAAGCCCGTGATGGCAGAAGTTTCGTCATGGCTGATTTACCGGGATTAATTGAAGGAGCTAGTGAAGGAGCAGGACTTGGCGACCGTTTCTTACGTCACATTGAACGAACCAAGGTCATCGCTCATGTCATCGATATGGGTGGTGTCGAAGGACGAGATGCGTACGACGATTATGTTATGATTTGTGAAGAACTCGGCAAGTTTAGTCAAAAGTTATTGCAAAAACCTTCTATCATCATTGCCAATAAGATGGATGTCGAAGGCGCAGAGGAACGTTTAAAAGAATTTAAAAAGAAAGTAACGGGCATTCCAATTTATAAAATTTCTGCGATGAAACATGAAGGCTTAGAAGACGTGTTAGATGCTCTTGCCGATTTAATCGATCAGTCTAAAGAAACGGATGAGATCTACGAAGATGATCAATACGAAAGTCACGTTCTTTATAAGTTCCAAAAAGAAGCACCTTATACGATTACGAAAGAACGTCAAACCAAAGATGGAGCAGTTTGGGTTATCAAAGGTGCCGCCCTTGAAAAACTTCTGCGCATGACGAATTTCTCAACGGATGAAGCAGCTTATCGTTTTGCTAGAAAGTTGACGAAACTAGGAGTCGACGACAAACTTCGCGAGATGGGTGCTAAATCTGGTGACATCGTTCAAATATTAGATTTCTCATTTGATTTTAAAGAATAAAAAGAAACTATTTTTGCAATAGTTTCTTTTTTGGTTGTTCACTAGGAAGTAGTTTTTCCAATCCTTTTAGTTTGTTTAAACGATCCTCGATTGCTTCTATTTCTTTTAAACTGTACAAATCGATATCGTTTGGACCGATTGGCTGTGTCGTTGCAACTTTTTCACTACGACGAACTAACTTGATTTTTTCTTCGTTTGCTAAAACATCTTTTAGACTTTGATATAAGTGTAACTTTTTGCAATACTTGCTTTTTGATATGTAGATAGCACAGACGATGCCACCTGCTAAGGCAACTCCTAGGCCAACTGCTAGAACTGGTATTGTGGCCCCAATTGCAACGCCGTATGAAGTAATTGCAAGTGCACCAGCACCGATGCCGCCACTGATGCTTTTTATGAATCTACTTTGATTTCGTTTATCTTTAAATTGTTCGTCGTATGTGGCAATGTCTTTTGCCATCATGGTGTCTAGTGTTTGTTTTGTTTCTGGTGTATTTTGCAAATAGATCGATTCGCCTTTTAAGAAATCGACCCGAATGCGGTTGCCATCTTCTTCATATTTTCTAATGGTTTGATTTGGTAGTTTGTTTGGTACTTCTTCTTTCATTTTTATCCTCCTTATTACCGCGGATGATCAACTGATCTCCTTTTTTTAGATTTTGGACGGAACCTTCTGGAAGTAGATAGGTGTAGTAACCCTTCCGTACCCACCAGAACATCTTTTCGGATTTGCAAGAACGATATACTTTTAAGACGATGTTATCTTTATCTGTGATGATGGCATCGATTCGTTGACATGCAAAGTAGGTTTGAAAATGTTTCCGTTTCTCTAGTAGAAAACCATGATCGAGTGGTTCGATTACAAACATGAGACATTTCATGCGGTTCCAAAATCCTTCTACTTTTTCTAGATTGATTTTTAATTGATTAATTTTGATGTACATATTTTCCCTCTAATCATGCTTATCTTATCATAAAGGTAGGGGATATACAAGAATCTAAATAAAAAATTCTTTTCATGTTTCTTGTTTTGTGATATTATATTAATGCTAGTAAAAAGGATGTAGGAATTGGAGGTATTATTATGAGTGGACATTCTAAATGGGCAACTATCCACAGAAAAAAAGGATTAATTGACGCAGAACGTGGTAAGGTCTTCCAAAAAATTGCGAAAGAGATCTACGTTGCTGCTCGTGGTACAGATGGAAATCCGGACCATGTTCCTGCACTTCGTGTCGTATTAGAAAAAGCAAAAGCTGCCAATATGCCGAAGGACAATATCAAAAAAGCAATCGACAAAGCAACGGGTAATTTGGATGATGTCGTATACGAATCTATTCAATATGAAGGATATGGTCCAGGTGGCATTGCAGTTATGGTTGAGTGCTTGACTGATAATAGAAATCGTACGGCTTCTACAGTTCGTGCAAATTTCTCAAAACACGGTGGTAATTTAGGAACAAACGGTTCCGTTAGTTACTTGTTTAAGAGAAAAGGTGTCATTACGTTTGAAAAAGGAAATATCGATGAAGATACAGCTATGATGACGGCATTGGATGCTGGAGCAGATGACTTCGATGCGACAGAAGATGGATATGAAATTTATACGACACCAGATGTGTTCTTAGCTGTGAAAGATGCAATTTCTTCTTTGGGAGTAGAAGATTTTACGACTTGTGAAATTACATTTGTTCCAGATAATTACGTCTCTTTAGATGATGAAACCAAAGAAAAAGCAGAACGTTTAATCGAAGCTTTGGAAGATAATGATGACGTTCAAGAAGTTTATCATAACTTAGAAGACTAAGGTCTTCTTTTTTTAGTAGGTGAGTTTATGAATTATCAAATCGAGTTAGAAAAGATATTGGAAAAGGAAAAGGATAGGATGCCCACTTTACTTTTACAGGCTTGTTGTGCGCCATGTTCTAGTTATGTCTTAGAGTATTTATCATCTCATTTTCAAATTACGATTCTTTATTACAATCCCAATATTATGAATGAAGAAGAGTACCAGAAACGTCTTCATGAAGTGGAACGTTTGATTCATACGATGCCGCTTGCTAATCCCGTTACGATTTTACCTTGCGAACATGAAGTATCTGAGTTTTTGAAAATTGCCAAAGGAAAAGAGGACTTGAAAGAGGGTGGCGAAAGATGTTATGATTGTTATAAGCTTAGACTAGAGAAAACTGCTCGTCTTGCAAAAGAACATCATTTCGATTATTTTGGTACGACGTTATCGATTAGTCCTTATAAAAACGCAACTTGGTTAAATGAAATCGGTGAGAGTCTAGCAAAAGAGTATGGAGTTCCATATTTATATGCTGATTTTAAAAAGAAAAACGGTTATAAGAGAAGCATCGAATTGTCACATGTGTATGGACTTTACCGGCAAGATTATTGTGGATGTATTTACTCTAGGCTAGAAAGAGAGAGGGAAAAGAGAGAAGTATGAGTTCACTTTTGATTTTTGTGATTGCAATCGTTGGTTTTTTATCTTGTTTCTTTGGACTTAAGATGCGCAAATTGGTTTTTGCTGTTGCCTTTTTTGCATTTGGGTTTTCGCTTGCAAGATATTTAGCACCCGTTATCGATAATGGAAGTTTGTTGTTAACACTTCGTATTGTGGCAGGATTTATTTGTGCTTTAATTAGTTTTAGTATTGAGAAAATTGTCATATTTTTGTACATGTTTTTGACTGGATTTCAATTTGTACAAGCATTCTGTAATATTGAAATTTGGTATTATTTATTGCTTGCTATTGTCGTTGGTCTCATACTAGCGTTCTTATCTTTAAAACTATTCAAACTTTTAATTATTTTATCGACGGCAATGAGTGGTGCATTGATTCTTGCTACGATTACGGTTTCTTACCTTCCAGTATTTGAACCGTATCAATTCATCGTAACTTTAGTTTTCACAGCACTCGGAACGATATTCCAATTTTCGAATAATCGAAATATGACTATGACTGGAAAAACGAGTCTCTATTAAGAGACTTTTTTTGTTGCTTATGATATAATAAGTTGGGTGATAGAAATGAAAATTGAACGTGTTGTAACGGGTGAATTAGAAGAAAATTGTTATTTGGTTTCTAGTGCCAATCATCTGTTTGTTGTCGATCCAGGAAGCGATTATCCGAATATTAAAAAGGCCTTAAAAGGGAGAACCGTCGATTTTGTTTTGATTACGCATCATCACTTTGATCATGTCGGCGCATTGGATGATTTATTAGCAGATTATCCGGTTCCTGTTTTTGATAAAAACAATATGGAAGAAAAAGAATATCAGGAAAGTGGTTTTCACTTTTCTGTCATTTATACGCCAGGTCATACGAGTGATTCTATCAGTTTTTATTTTCCGGATGACAATGTTTTATTTTGTGGCGACTTCTTGTTTTTAGAAAGTGTCGGTAGATGGGATTTGCCAACTGGTGATATGAACGAAATGGCTAGAAGCATTACGAAGATTAAATCTTTGTCAGATGATTGTAAAGTATATTCTGGACATGGCGAAGATACAACGATTGGACATGAAAAAAAGTACAATTATTATTTTCAAAATGTGTAATTTGTGATATTCTAAATTTATGCTAGAATGAAGAGGGTAGTATTATGTATTGGGATTTAATTGTATTATTGCTATTAGTAGTAGCAGTTGTATTGTTTTTTAAACGATTTTCCAGTTTCGTGTATTTAATTGCCATTATCGATATTTTCTTACGACTTCTTACGTTTGTATCCAATAACTTAGGAGTACCGGAACTATCTAGTTTAATCGATAAATACTTTCCTACTAGTATGATGGGAATTATTAATCGTTATTCGAATGGTATTATCAATACCGTTTTGATGTGGTGTTTGTTCGTCATTTACTGTATTTTCTTATTTTATATTACACGTACATTTTGGAAGCGAAAATAGATACTTTTGTATCTGTTTTTATTTTCTCTTAAAGTAAAAATTGTTATAATGGATAAGAGGTGGTTAACTTGAATTTATACGATTATATTCAAGATGGAACGTTGTTTATTGTACCATCTTTTACAAGACAGAAAATTTTACGTACTATCGATGAAAAAGGGTATTTTTACCGAATGAAGTTCATGACGATGGGGGAGTTTTTAGAACGTTTTTTGTTTTCTTATGATGAAGAAGCACTCGTCTATTTTAGTAAGACATATCATGTGAAACCGTCGATTGCTAAAATTTATTTGGAACATATGAAGTATATTGAATCTGCTAATATTCCATCCCTTGAATTTTTACAAAAGCAGAAGGTGGAGTTAGACGAAAAAGGGTTATTGCACCGAGATGCTCTTTTTCCTTCTATTTTAGCATCGTATCGGGTTGTCGTTTCAGGGGATGTTTCTCCTTTTGAAAGAAAGATATTGGAACGAGTCGAACAGATTACATCCGTTACGATTTTAGAGCAGGATGAGGTAGTTCCGCATTCTGTTCCTATGTACTCTTTTTTAAATGCATCTTTCATGGTTTCCTTTGTCGCTAATGAAGTGATGAAATTAGTAAAACAAGGTGTATCGTTAAACTCCATTTATTTGATGAATGTAGGAGATGAAGTTTCGTTTGAACTGGAACGGACGTTTTCACTTTATGGTATTCCCCTTCGAAATCAGGAGTCTTCTTCTTTATATGGAACGTATTTTGGTGCCAAAGTAAAGAAAGTTTTAGAAACTGCGATGACATTTCAAGAAATTGAAGATGCCTTACAAGAAGAAGAGTGCTTTCCGATGTTTTTAAATGTACTCAATCGCTATTCTTTTTATGAAGGAAACGTTCAAGATATCAAAGAGTTTTTATTAGAAGAACTTAGAAATTGTCAAAAACAGAAAGTGAATTATGAAGAGGCTGTTTCCATCGTACCGTTTTCTTCGTTGATTCAAGAAGATTGTCATGTCTTTTTATTCGATTTTAATCAGGATTTTCCAACGACATACAAAGATGAAGATTTCTTCCGCGATGACGTCAAAAAAGAACTTGGATTATGGACTAGTACAGAGAAGAACTTACATAGTAGAACCGATGCAATACGCGATATTTATTCTTTTTCTAATATTACGTTGTTGTACCGAAAAATGTCCAATGACGGAGAAATGTATCCATCTTCTCTGTTAGATGAGTTACTAGTAGAGAAAAAGGAAGTTGAACTAACTTTGACGATTTATTCACCGTTATCTAAGAAGTTAGATCTTGCTAGAAAGTTCGATTTGCATCAAAAATATGGAATCATCGACCAAGAGGGAAAGGAACTTGCTGGGTTTTATCAAGATATCGGATATCAAAGTTATCAACATGCTTATACATCGATTTCTGTTTCTGACTTCTTAGAACATTGCAATCATCATTTGACGTTGTCTTACTCTGATTTGAATCAGTTTTACGAGTGTTCCTTTGCTTATTATTTAAGTAAGATTTTAAAGTTAGATGCGTTTGAAGAATCGTTTTATACGATTGTCGGAAATGTTTTTCATGCCGTGTTAGCAACGTGTTTTAGTAAACCTGACTTTTCTTTTGAAAAATCTTGGCAACAGGAAGTTTCTAAGTACTCGTTCGATGCGAGAGGAAAATTTTTCTTAACGAAATTAAAGAGCGATTTGGAATTTATTATTGCAACGATTCGCAAACAGATGACGGTCTCTTCTTTTGACCATATTCTATGTGAGAAGAGAATTGAAATTCCAAAGCACGTTCCCGGTTTGGATATTACGTTTAAGGGTTTCGTCGATAAGATTTTGTATACGGAAGATATGGGGATGACATACGTTGCCATCATCGATTACAAGACGGGAAATCCAGAACTCAACTTGAAACTTGCCGAATACGGGCTTTCTTTGCAACTTCCTGTCTATTTGTATTTGGTTTCTAAGAGTCACTTGTTTTCCAATGTGAAGTTTACGGGTTTCTATTTACAGAAAATTTTAAACAACGAAATTACGATTCAAAAGGGGAAAGCATACCAAGAGCAGAAAGAGGATAATTTGAAGTTGCAAGGTTATACGAATTCTAGTTCCGTAGCGATGATGAAAATCGATCAAGATTATGCTAGTAGCAGTGTCGTAAAAGGCTTGAAATGTAAGAAGAATGGTGAAATCTCATCCAATTCGAAAGTGAAGACAGATGCGGAGATGGATGTCCTTGTTTCGTTAGTGGACCAAAAGATTGACGAGTGTATCGAATCCATTGTCAAAGCGGACTTTACGATTAATCCAAAAGTAATCAATGGCAAAAACGAGTCGTGTGGATATTGTCCATTTCGGGCTATCTGTTATCACGATGACAGAGATTTAATTCGTATTACGACAGTAGAGAAAGAAGGTGAAGAGGATGCCGAGATGGACGAATGAACAACAACTTGCAATCGGTCATGAAGGAGAAAACATCATCGTCAGTGCCGGTGCTGGTTCTGGTAAAACAGCAGTTTTATCGGAACGAGTTTTACGAAAACTAAAAAGTGGTGTCGGTATTAAACAACTTTTGATTTTAACGTTTACAAAAGCGGCAGCAGCTGAGATGAGAGAGCGAATTCGGGCCAATATTAAAAAGAATCCGGATCTTGCTTCGCAACTATTGGAGCTCGATGGTGCTTACATTACGACATTCGATAGTTACTCACTCAGTTTGGTGAAAAAGTACCATTATTTATTAAACGTATCCAAAAATATTCAAATTGGCGAAGCATCTGTCTTTACCATTCGAGAAAATGAGTTTTTAGATGAAATTTTGATGCGACGTTATGAAAATCCAACTTCCAATTTTACGAAGTTAATTTACGATTTCTGTACGAAAGATGATGATTCGCTTAAGAAAAGTATTTTAAAAATCAATCACGCACTCGATTTGCGATACGATAAAGTAGAGTATTTGACTTCTTATATCGATACGTTTTATCAACCTGATACCATTGAGTCTTATTGTCATTTGTATGTTTCTAAGTTGTTTTCTTTACAAGAAGAGATGCAAAGTATCATCGAATCTTTGTGTCCTTTATTAGAAGAGAAAGTAAGCGAGAAAGTGTATTCTTTTTACCGCAAGTTCTTGGACTCTAAAACGTATGATGAGATGGTCGGTTCTCTAGATGAGAGAGCCCCTCAAACACCTCGAAATAGTGAAGATGACGTCAAAGCATACTTCGCTAAATTGTCTGAATTACGTAAACGAGCAAAGGATTATTTGGTGTACCCATCTTACCAAGAGATGAAAGATGCCATTTGGGCTACAGAAGGATATGCAAAAGAAATCGTATCGATTTTGTTAGAGTTAGATCAAAAGATGATGGAACTAAAACATGAAGAAGATACGTACGATTTTACCGATATTAGTAAGATGGCGATTCAGTTACTGTTAGATCATCCGGACATCAAAGAGGAGGTCAAACAATCATTCCAAGAAATCATGATCGATGAGTATCAAGATACATCCGATTTACAAGAGACGTTTATCTCTTTGATTGCTAATCATAACGTCTATATGGTCGGCGATATCAAGCAGTCAATCTATCGTTTTCGGAATGCCAATCCGTATATTTTTAAAGAAAAATATGAGAATTATCAAAAGGGTATCGATGGCTTTAAAATCGACTTAAATAAAAATTTCCGTTCCCGTAAAGAAGTTTTGGATAACGTCAATTTGATGTTCGATTTGTTAATGGATTCGGTAGTAGGAGGGGCTGATTACAAGGCTAGTCACCGCATGGTGTTTGGAAACAATTCTTACGAAGAACAAGGTAAGAGCGATACCTCTCACCAAATGGAAGTATATCGTTATGATTACGATAAGAGTTCTGAATATAGCAAAGAAGAAATCGAGGCATTTTGGATTGCTCAGGATATTAAAAAGAAGATAGAGTCTGGATATTTGGTATACAATTTTAAAGAGGAAAATGCGAAACCACGACCATGTAAGTATCAAGATTTCGTCATTATGTTGGATCGAAGTACGAATTTTGGACTTTATAAAAAGATATTTACGTATTTTGGAATTCCATTGGCAGTTAAGAAAGATGAATCGATTAAAAGTACGACAGATTTACTGTTATTCTCCAACATCTTAACGTTTATCTTCAAAATTTATCATCACGAATACGATACGATGTATTATCATACGTATGCTTCGATTGCTAGAAGTTTCTTGTTTTCTTTATCCGATCAAGAAATCTTTCAGACGATAACTGGAAAACGCATTACAGAGTCATCTATCTATCAGTCAGCAGAACCGATTGCAAAAGAGTTAGATGGTCTTTCGACGACGGAATTGTTAGACTGGATTTTGACTGCATTCTCCTATTATGAGAAGTTATTAAGTGTAGGAGATATCGATTCTGCTTTGGCTCGTATCGACAATTTAAAACGAATTGCAAAAGGATTCGAATCGATTGGAATGACGCCGTCGATGTTTCAAGAGTACTTAGTGGAACTTACAGAAAACGACCAATTGGATTTAAAATACAAAGTGAGTGAAGATGCAAGCAATGCCGTTCAAATTATGACGATTCATGCATCGAAAGGACTTGAATTTCCGATTTGCTACTTTGCTTCGTTGGATGTTAAGTTCAACATGCGAGATATGAATGACCGCTTTTTATACGATAATAAGACGGGTATTATTACACCGTACTTTAAAGAGGGAATCGGCGATACGATTTTAAAATCACTTTATAAAGAACGATATACGATGGAAGAAGTCTCCGAGAAGATTCGTTTGTTCTACGTTGCTGTCACACGGGCAAAAGAGAAGATGATTTTCGTTTTGCCATCTAGGGAATGGGATAAAGGAACGGATTATGATAGCAAAGTTTCTTGGAGTAGTCTTGCCGATATGTTAGATTCGATACGCGATGTGTTATCTCCTTATACATTTTCTATCGATTTAAAAGAGATTCCACTTACGCATGCTTATCATACACTTACGAAAAAAGAATACCCGACGAGTTTCTCTCATTACGTAGAAGAAGAGATATCGATTCCAGTGAAACCGATTGGACAAGAACGGTTTTCTAAAACGACTTCTCATATTCTTTCAAAACAAGAGCTGCGTGCGATGAAATTTGGTGAACATATGCATGAAGTGTTCGAAAGTATCGATATTTTGCATCCAAATTTAGAAAAATTATCAAAATTTGAAAAAGAAAAAGTGACATTATTCTTAAAACATGATATAGTAAGAAATGCGCCGCAGGCTGTTTATCAAGAATATGAGTTCATGACAGAACTGGATGGAAAGATGCAACATGGTATTATCGACTTACTACTTCAATATGAAAATCGGTATGTCATCATCGATTATAAATTGAAAGAAGTAACTGATGAAGCATATCGCAAACAGTTAGACGGATATAAAAAATATATTTATCAAAAGACAGGAAAACCTGTTGAGGCATACTTGTATTCTATTTTAGATGATAGAATGGTTGCCATGTAGGGGGAATTAGAATGTATACACCACTTTTTACAGAAAATGCTTCACCGGAAGAAGTAGCAAAAACAAGTATTCGATATGTAGAACATCATTTGGAAGAGTTTTCAAGCGATTTTGTTCCTATCGGATGGATTGTTTATCTTGTGTTAGATGATATCGAACCTAAAAAAGCACTAGATATGCTTGGCTTTGCTCAAGTAATTGATAAAGCAGTTATGGAAAGTATTTCATTTGATAATAATACACAGAAAGTAAAAGCACTTGGAATTGTTTCTCATTTTTTACAACAAACCGATTGCTCTTTTCAAAACTTTAGTGTCAAAGAACGTGCTTTGTTTGTCGATACTTTACTTTCTTATTGTGAAGAGGAACACCAACGTCTTGCGACGACAATTGCTAAGCAGGGATTGGTTTCTTCTGTTCTTCAAGATGAAACGATTGCAGATAAAGTAGGGGCTTTAAAAGAAGCAGATAGTATTGCTTATCAGATTGCCAAGGCAGGTCGCACGAATGAAGAGGCCATGCGTTTTGTAAACGATATGACGGGTGAAGAATTATATCGTCAATATACTTTGGTTAAAAAACAAAATAGTGCTTTGCATTGTGAAGCGGAATCACACGGTTCTTATATTAAAAAGTAAATAGAATAAAAATAAATTACATTATAAAGCAGCAAATAAAAATAAATTACATTATAAAGCAGCGATTGGGGTTGATAATATGGAAAAGACTTATATTTTTGGACACAAAAATCCAGATACAGATGCAGTGACTTCTGCCATTGCACTTTCTTATTTAAAAAATCAATTAGGTGAGAATACAGAACCTAGAGTGTTGGGAAGCATTAGTAAAGAAACCAAATATGCTTTGGATACTTTTCATGTGAAGGAACCTAAGTATTTAGATCATGTATATTTGCAGATCAAAGACGTTTTGTATCATAAAAATTACTATTTACCAGATACTACTTCTATTTTGGATACGTATGAAACATTGTTAGATAAAGGTATCACCGGAATTCCTTTGGTAAAAGAAAATCGTGAGTTTTCTGGTTTGATTACGGTCAAGATGATTTTAAAAGAATTAGTAAACGGTAATTTTACTTCTCTTCATACTTCTTATGAAAACATTTTACATGTATTAAAAGCAGAGTCTATTTTAAAATTCGATGATGAGATTGATGGTTCTATTATTGCGGCTGCTTTTCGTAGTACGACGTTCATGAACAGTGTTCATTTGGATTCTTCTTCTATTTTGATCGTAGGGGATCGCCATAGTATTATCGAGTATGCCGTTATGAGTAAAGTAAAACTTTTGATTATCGTTGGAAATGGGGAGATTCATCCAGAACATATTGAGATTGCCAAAGAAAATCACGTCAATATAATTCGTACTGCTTACGACAGTTTCCATACTGCTAAATTGTTGGATTTAAGTAGTTATGTTAAGAATGTAACGGCAGGAGATTATCCAACTTGTTTTGATGAAAATACGATTTTTTCTGAATTTTTAGAAAAAAGTAGAAAGTTAAAACACAACAATTATCCGATTGTCAATAAAAAAGGCATTTGTCAGGGATTGATTCGAATTACTGATATTATGGAAAAGAATCGTAAAAAAGTAATCTTGGTAGATCATAATGAGGCTGATCAAAGTGTCGCTGGATTAGAAGAAGCAGAGATTGTCGAAATTGTCGATCATCATAGAATTGGCGATTTGACGACATCTAATCCAATTAACTTCCGTAACATGGCTGTTGGTTCTACGAATACAATCGTCTATTGTATGTATCAAGAAAATCACATTGAGATTCCACAAAATATCGCTGGAATTATGATTTCTGGTATTCTTTCCGATACTTTGAATTTGACGAGTCCTACTACGACAGACAAGGATAGGGAAGCAGTTCGTGTATTAGCACCAATTGCAGGAGTAGACGCTACTACATATGCTTTGGATATGTTAAAAGCAGGTACTAGTTTCGATGGTATGACGGAAGAAGAAATCATCAATATCGATTGCAAATTGTATCCCATTGGGGATGAAAAGATTGCCATTGCCCAAGTGTTTACGTTCAATATCGATTCGGTACTAAGTAAGAAAGAAGCATTTTTAGAGGCGATGGAAAACGAACTATCTAAAAATGGGTATACAGGTATGGTTGTCGTCGTGACAGATATTTTAGCAAATGGTTCATACTTCTTGTATACGGAACATTTGACATCTATTATGGAAGAAGCATATCCAGGCATTTCCGTTCAGGAAGGATTCTTCCAAGATGGATGTGTTTCTCGTAAGAAACAAGTTGTTCCTGCTATTGTAAATGCTGTTTCTGGAAATTAAAAAGAGAAGGATATCAATCTGTAAAAGAAAAGAAATTTCTTTTAGAAAACAGTTGATACTGCTAGTGTGGGTGTTTCTGCAAGAGAGTCAGAAAAACAAAGATATACCAAAAATAAGACAATCGTGTCAAAAATGTTAGTTAAAGACACCGAGTCTTTTTTTTTAAGCAAAAATTTGATATACTTAGAGTATCGGAAAAGAGGGATACTATGAAAAAAAAGAATCCAAAAAAATCAGGCAGTTCTCTTCAGAGTCATATCATTTTATTTTGTAAGGGTCTCATGATGGGATTTTCTTCTTTTTTATGCAGTTTATCGCTTACTTCACTTGCTCCTTCTTTTCATCTTTATGACGATATTATCGATTGTTTTTCTCATCCGAAAGAAAATGTTTCCAAACACTTATTTTTTCTTCTGATTTTAGGGCTTGGCATTTTAGTTTCTTTTGCGATTAGTCAGTTTTTCTTGCTAGATTTTCTTGCCGTGTATCCCGTTTTGCTTCTTATGTTTATGATTGGTATTTTGGCTGGTTCGCTGTTTCATTCCTTTACGGAAATCCGTACTGGTGTGAAATGTGTATCCAACTGGATTTGCTTTCTTATTTTCTTTCTTGCATCCCTTTTTTTTAGCATTCCGATTTTATCGATTCCGACGAGTGCTATTTCGCTCGATACGATTTTAACTAGTTTCGGTGGTGGTGGACTTGCCAGCGTTGCTGTTATGATTCCGTGTGCATCGATCATGTTTCCAAGTTTCTGGCCTGTCCTTTCGAATGTATCGTCCGTTTGTCATCTTTTGATTTATCTAGTTGGACTTTTCGTTGGAATGGTTCTAATTTCTAAGATGATGGAATATTTATTACAGAATCATAAAATGAAAGTTTCGTTTGCTTTTTTTGGATTTTTTGTAGCGATGTTAGTTGCGACATTATGGACGTTGTGCTTTGTTCAGTTATCTTGGATTCAGTTTTTGATAGGTGATGTCTTGGCTTTAATCGGATACTTTATTGTGATTCAGTTAGGAAGGTGTTAATATGGATTTTGGAATTATTATTTTAGCGATTATTCAAGGAATTGCAGAGTTTTTACCAATTTCTTCATCTGCTCATTTGATTTTGTTTCGTGATTTATTTGGAATTGGTTCTTCCATTACAGCAGATATGGAACTGATTTTTGATATTGCGTTGCATCTTGGTACCCTTTTGGCAATTTTCATTTTCTTCTTTAAGGATTTTTGGAAGATGATTGTCTCTTTCTTTACAAAAGGAACCAATGAGAAAGAGGGCAGGCTTTGTCTTTATTTAATCATTGCTACGATTCCAGCAGCTCTTGCCGGTGTCTTTTTAGAAGATATCATCGATGGAATGATTCGCAGTAACTTCATTTTGATTGCTTGTGCGTTGATTTTTATGGGAATTGTCATTTTTTTGGTCGATTCGAAATCAAAACAGAGTAGAGAAGTGGAAGATCTTACATGGCGTGATGCATTGCTTATTGGATGTGCTCAAGTATTCGCTTTGATTCCAGGATTTTCTCGTAGTGGTACAACGATTTCCATGGCAAGATATTTAAAATTAAAACGGGAGGATGCCGCTAAATTTTCTTTTTATTTATCTGCACCAGTCGTTGGTGGCGCTGTTGTACTATCTCTTTTAAAGAGTGAGAGTAGAGCTTTGATTGCTGCTAATGCTGCTACGTTTATTATAGGAATTTTCGTTTCTTTCTTAGTGGGATTGTTCTGTATTGGATTCTTGCTAAAATATTTACGGAAGCACGATTTTCGCCTTTTTATGTGGTATCGTGTTCTATTGGGTATTCTCGTCATTGGAATTTGTGTTTTTGCATAAGGAAGTTAGGTGGGCCTAAATGGGTGATTTGCTCTTAATATTAGTATTTAGTATCGTGATTTGGATTTTTGGCCTTTGGATTAGCAAACATTTTTATAAAGAAAATGGTTTTTTACATTTTATGCTCTGTGCGGTTTTCTCTTTACTTACCATTACCGTTTTGGCAGATTTGTTTCCACAGGCTTATCAATTGTTAGTTTATCCAAATCGTTTTATCATGATTCCATTGATGTTCGGTGGTATGCTTTTGGGTGGTTTGGTCATTTATTTGATCGACCGGTTTATTCCATTTGGTAGTGATGATTTATCCGTCTCTAATGAGAGTAAGCAACAACTACTAAATGTTGGAATGATTACGTCTCTTGCGTATGCATTTTATAGCATTACATCTGGAATTGTTTTGATTTATTTGTTACGAGATCACTTTGAGTCTGGCGTTTGGATGGCCTTTTCCCTTTTGCTTCGTGCCTTGCCACTCAATGTTTTAATTGCAACGTTGTTACTTACGATCGATGGCAATATCAAACGATGTATCCAGATGATGCTCAGCATCTCGCTTTGTCCGTTTTTAGGAGCAATTATCGGGTACAGTTTGAAGTCATTATCTTTATCTACTTATGTGGAAGCAATGATGATTTGTTTTACTATCGGTGTATTCCTTTATGTTTTGATGACAAAGTTTTTACCACGAATTTTAAATAGTAAACAAAATACATTGTCCTTTATCGGTCTTGTTTTGGGAATTATTTTGGCATTTTTAACGGTATTGTTTTAGGAGGATCTATGGATTGGTTTTGTTATCATTTTTTGTTATTCTTTATTTTTTCAATATTGGGGTGGATTGCAGAATCTATCAATTGTAGTTTGATTGAAAAAAGAATTGTGTTAAACCGAGGCTTCTTTATTGGTCCGTACTGTCCAATTTATGGAGTTGGAACATTGTGTCTTGTGTTGTTTATTTTACCGTATTTTGAAGATCCGTTTTTCGTCTTTGTTGCATCTGCTGTGGGAGCTTGTGTTTTGGAATATACGACTAGTTTCTTGATGGAGAAAATATTCAATGCAAGATGGTGGGATTATTCTGATAAACCGTTTAACTTAAATGGTCGAATTTGCTTAGAGACAGCATTGTTATTTGGTATTGGTGGTATTTTGATTGCCTACGGCTTTTTACCATTGTTCGACTTCATCTATGGTAATTTGTCATCCCTTGTCATTACTATTTTAACGATTGTATTCCTTGCTATTTTTGTAATTGATTTTATCGTTTCAACTGTTATTATTTCTAAGTTTAAACATACGACACGAATCATGCAAGATAACACGAATGAAATTACGAGAGCTGTCCGCCAAGAATTAGAAAAAAGCCATTTGTTTGTCGGACGTCTTATCAATGCTTTTCCAAAGCTTCGGACCAATTATGGCGATGCGATTATCGATAATATTCGCAGTATGATCGACCGCATCGAAGATAAAATTACGAAACAAAAAAAGAAAGTAGAAATTAAATTGGCAAAGTTGAAAAGAGACGAGGAAATTCGCAAGGAAAAGAATGCCATTCGTTTGGCAAAATTAAAGTACAAGAAAGAGAAAAAGAGAATTAAAGGAAATGATTCAAGCAAAATATAAATGAAATATTTTGCTTTTTTGTTGCACGGATTTTAAAATAATAGTATACTTACTTTATATATAATACGTATGATATGAGGAATAATTGGTATATAGTGTGGGAGGGAAGAGAACATGGCTTCTTCTAAAATCGATGTCAAAAAATCGATAATTTTTACATTTCTTTTAGGGGTAACTATGATTTTGCTTGGTATTTTATCTCGGTCTTACAGTGCTTTGACACCAATATCTTCTGTCACGTTTACTTCCTCTACTATGAATTATGAACAGTCAGAACCTGGATCTTGGCAAGTTGTAAAAAGTGCCGAGTGGATTCGTTCTGATCAAATTGAAATTACATTTCAAGCCTCTTCTGTGATGCAAGAAGGTTCTCCTCATCAAAATTACATTCTCATGTTTGATACGGCTGCCAGTTTAGATGGAGAAAGCTTACAGGCTTTAAAAGATGCGGCCATTTCTTTTTCTACTTCTTTATTAGATTCTTCTAGTTCTACAGTATCTATTATTACGTTCGGTGTGGAAGCAACTGTGTTTTTGGATCCTACTGACAATTTGGAAGAAGTTGTTGCTGCCATTAATCGTTTATCAACTGAGGGACAACAAACAAGTTATTATAAAGCTTTTCAAACGGTAGAAAAAATGTTCCAAAGTTATGATTTTCTTTCGGAAGATTGTCAAATTGTCTTTATTTCCGATGGCTATCCTAATATGGATTCTCCCAACGAGCGAGGGGAATATCAATATTTAAAAAGTGAATATCCGGATGTTACTATTTCTGCAATTCAGTATCAGATGTATCAGAGTGAGGTTATTACTGCTATTGATGAGATTAGCGATTTTGCCTTTCTAGCATCTAATGATACTATTGAACGTGTTTTATTAAAAATCAGTAATGTGGCAAATACTTATGATTCTTTTGTAATTGATGATGCAATTGCAGATTCTTTTCGCGTTTCTTCCATAGATTCGATTCATGCTAGTGTGGGAGATGTTGAATTGGTTTCTGAAAATAATATGCAACGGGTTATTTGGAATATGGCAGACGAATACGTTACCGGTTCTGTTGAAGAACTTCATATTGTAGCAGACTATATTTCATCTGAGTCTGTCATGCCAACAAATCAAAAAACAGTTATCTCGTTTAATCTTGGAACGGTAGAAAATCAAGAAACTTTTTCTGATAGCCCCGTTTTATCTACTAGTTACACTGTCAATTTTTTAGCAAATGCTCCGGATGGATGTTCCGTTTCTAATTTGCCATCGTCATTTACAAGCCCCGTTTTTCAACTTGCAAAGATTGGAACTCAAAATCCAAGTTGTAATGGATATGTATTTCAAGGTTGGAAAATAAAAGAAACTGATACAGTACTATTAAATGATAATTACTTTATTATGCCGTCTCATGATGTTACGTTAGTTGCGGTTTGGTCTAATTTATCTCTTTCTAAGTCAATGGATGGGGAAGTGTACACTTATAAACCACCTGTGATTCAACAAGTTGCTTATAATTATACGGGTGAGATATGGAAATATCGTTCTCAGATTGCTAAAATTGTTTTGCAGAATTCATTTCAAGAAGTAGCTGGAGCGATTGAATCTTATGATATTTCGGCGAGTCAAAACGGTAGTGTTAAAGCATATATTACATTGAATCCAGATGATTCGTCTACTTATGTTGTCTATATCCAAGGCGATGGTGGTTTAATTGCAAATGAAAATAGCTCGTATTTATTTTATGCATTTTCTTCTCTAGTTTCTATTGAAGGATTAGAGTATTTAGATACTTCAAATGTAACTAGTATGGGGAGCATGTTTGCAAATGATTCTAAACTTACTGCTTTAGATGTCAGTCATTTTGACACTTCTAAAGTAACGGATTTTAGTTTTATGTTTGCGTGGTGTGAGTCTTTGCAATCTTTGGACGTTACTAACTTTCAAACGGAAAATGCTACGAACATACAATATATGTTTTGCAATTGTAATTTGCTACAGTCGTTGAATGTTTCTAGTTTTAATACGTCTAATGTCGTTTATATGGGATATACATTTAGCAATTGCGGAAGTTTAACATCTTTAGAACTTGGGAATTTTCAAACTCAATCCGCACGTGATATGAGTTATATGTTTAATAATTGTACTCGTTTGACTGAACTGGATTTAAGTAGTTTTAATACATCTAATGTTACTAATATGTCTTATATGTTCTATGGTTGCCAAGGACTTACTAATTTGGATTTGACTAATTTTGATACTTCTAAAGTAACGAATATGGCTTTTATGTTTGCTTATTGCTATTTTATAGAAACACTAAATGTTTCTAGTTTTGATACGTCAAATGTTGTGGATATGAGTTTCTTATTTGCTTCATGTAATAATGTACAAGCACTTGATGTCAGTGAATGGAGAACGGGAAAAGTTACGAATATGACACATATGTTTAATTATTGCCAAGATTTGCAAACTGTTAATGTTTCTAATTTTGATACTTCTAAAGTGACTAACATGGAAAGAATGTTTCGTCATTGTGAAAGTTTGACATCTCTTAATGTTTCGACATGGAATACGTCGAATGTTACGAATATGACCGAGATGTTTGCTGATATGTTTGTTTTGCAATCTCTCGATGTATCAAATTTTAATACTGCTAAAGTAACGACAATGAAAGGAATGTTTATGCAAGCATCAAAGTTAAAGACGTTAAATGTTTCTAACTTTGATACATCTAATGTAACCGATATGAGTTATATGTTTGGAGCAGATCCTACCATAAATAATTCGATGGCTTTTACGTCTATTACGTTTGGTGGTAATTTTGATACTTCTATGGTAACAACGATGAAAGGAATGTTTTATTACAACTCCAACTTAACGACACTTCAATTGAATGGATTCTCTAGTGACAGTCAACGTCTTCAAGACGTTTCGTACATGTTTGCATCCTGTCATAATTTAAAGAGTATTACATTTTTTGTGATTTATGGTAATGTTAACTACTCACATATGTTTAGTGATTGTTGGTCCATTACTTATGTAGATATTCAGTATTTTGTAATAAGTGCTTCGTCTGATCTTTCTTATATGTTTAATAATTGTTATTCATTAACGGAACTGAATCAACGTTCAGGAGTACATATTGAAAACGCAACAAATGCATCTTATATGTTTAATAATTGTGGTAATTTATATGTCAATAACTTATATCTTCCCGATACTGGACTTGTTTCTTATGATCATTTGCTAACTGGTGTACAAGGTGCAACGGTACATCATACGACAAATAATGAAGCGATTGTCGATGCAATTATTGCGGAAGCGAATAATAGTAATATTTCTAAAATTTAATCAAAACGAAAGGAGGCGATTACATGTCTCGCAAAAAAAGACTTTTAATGATTTACGGTTTTTGTTTGTTAATTGGTGTCGGTTTTTTGATATTGAATTGGTTTGGTCCTTCTTTTGGGTTTATTGAAGATAATTCTCGTTTGATGGAAGGAACTGAATATGTTTATTATATTGAAGTTAGTTACGATGGTAAAGATGAACATCTCGTTATGTCAAACGATACAACTATTGCAAGCGTTTATAGTGATTTTATTTATATAGAAGACCGTATTCCGGAAGGATTAGAGTTCTTAGGTTTTGTTGAAACATCTGATGGTACAATTGGTGCCGTTAAACGGGATGAATCGGGAGAAGCATGTGGTGGATATGTTGTCGATGGCGTTTCTGGTCTCACTTATGATAGTGATAAAAAAGTAGTTTCTTTTCGAATTCACAATTTGCAAGCTGGATGTAAAATTTCTGTAGGTATTCGAGTGAAGACACCATATCTTTCTGTTGGTACAACAAGAATGGATTTTTATAATATCGCTTATGGAAGAGAAGGCGACAAAACAGTACCGTCTAATACGGTTCACACTTATATTGGATTGGATGTACCAGAAGTGTATACTGTCCATTATGAATATACTGGTCAGATTCCTGAAAATGCACCAGCGTTACCTGCGGACGTTACTTATCCTGCTGGTGCTACGGTTACGATTGCAACAGAGCCTGTTTTATCTGGGTATACGTTTGATGGATGGTGGGCTGTGTCTCAGAGTGTGAAAAATGGTACATTTACGATGCCAGAAGAAGATGTAATCGTTACTGGTTGGTTTGCTAGTACGCCTACTTACACAGTTCAATATCAAATTGACGGAGTTATGCCTGATGGATATGTAGTTCCGGATTCAGTAGAATATAATGAAGGCAGTGCTGTAACAATTGATTCTTTACAACCAGGTACTGAAATTTTAGGCTATCGTTTTTTAGGTTGGGAAAGTTCTGATGCAACTGTTACCAGTGGCAACTTTATAATGCCCGCCAATGATGTGGTTTTGATTGGAAAATTCGAGAAAATTGTATATACATTATCCTTTGCGTTTCGTGGCTCTAATATTCCGATTGGAGCGGAAGATTTATTGCCAGAACCAATCAGTTATGCACCGGGAGAGAGTGTTACTTTACCGGTTATTTCAACATATGAAAACTATACTTTCTTAGGATGGAATGTAGAGGAACCATTTCAAATGCCTGCTCAAGATACTGTTGTTTATGGTGAATGGATGTTGACACCAATATTTTTCTCATTGGGAATTGAAAGAACAGTTTTTAGTCCGAAATCTTATTATCATATCGGTGATGTAATTGATATGGCAATAGTGATTACCAATCCTAATGACATGGCGGTATCTGATGTTCGAATTATGGATACAGCACCAGTATTTTTAACTAGTTCAGAGTACGAAGTGTTGAATCTTCAAAATGTTTTGATTCCGACCATTGATGCTCATCAATCTGTGACGGTTTCCGCTCGCTATACGGTTACAGATAGTTCTACTATTGTACAAATTAATGATACAACAACGATTGTAGGAGCAACTATGGGAGATGGACAACAATATCAGTTGGATATGAATAGTAATCTTTCGGATACGATTGTTTTATCGATTGCTAATTTATCTTTAGAAGTTACACCATTGTCTATTGACAATGATAGCTTATCTGCAACGGAATTTTCTTTGTACGAAGATGAAAGTTGTACACAATTGGTGTCACGAGGATTGACATTTCCTCGACTTTTACCGAATCGGACATACTATCTAAAAGAGACAAAGTCGCAAAGTGGATATGTATTATTTAAAGATGTTTTAGAAGTCCGCGTTGCGTCAGATGGTACGATTGAAATCCCAAATTATTCTGTTACAAATACCGATGGACGGGCGTCATTTGATATTTATTTACAAAAAATAAATATCTTGCCAAACACTGGTGGAATTGGAATTATTCCATTTGTAATAGGCGGATTTTCCTTAATCGCGTTATCGTGTGGTGGTTATCTCTTCTATTTAAAAAAAAGGAGGCGTCAAAGAAAATGAAACGAAAAAAGTATAGTTTATGGATTTTATTATTCGGCTTTTTTGGGATTCTTTTTCCTTACACTGTTTTTGCAGATGATTATTCCTTAACAATGACTGTTCGAACTAGTGAACAGGCTTTGAGTGATGTTGGGGTTTCGATTTACCGAGTTGGGGATGTTGATGAATCGGGAAGGTTTTATTTTACTGGTGAGTTTTTAGAGCGAACTGAGGATTTAAATGGCTTAACTGCTTCTGAAGCCAAAGAGCTTGCTTCAAAATTGGTTGATTTTGTACGGGAACGACAAATCATAGCTCTCAGTCAACAAAATACTGATGTCGATGGAAAAGTATCATTTTTAGGACTTGATCAAGGAATTTATTTACTTTATGTTGAATCAGTTACCCAAAATCAAATCCGATATGATACGTCACCAACTTTGATTACAATTCCAATAGCGGATCAGATAGGAGAATCTAATTTTCATATTGAGTCTAAGACTGAAGCGGTTAACTTAGGTGATAATGAAGATGGAAGTACAGTAGATTCTCCAAGTACTTACGATTCGATTTGGTTTTATGTTATTTTGGCTATCGCGTCGTTTTTCGGAATGATTGCTTTTGTCATATATTTTCTAGTTAAAAGAAAAAAGAAAAATCAGCTAACACAGTAAATATTACTGGTTATATATAAATTAAGAAAGGGAGTATAAAAATGAAAATTATAAAAAAATTTAAGATGCTTGTAGTGGCTGTATTTTTGTTTTTTATCGTTGGGAATGTAAGTGCTGCAACTACGATTACTGTTGATAACGGGCAACCGTTAGAATCAGATCCACAAAGTTATTTAGTCACGAATACAGGTGAGTTACGTGTAGATGGTGTTCAAACGGGTGATGCCTTAAGTGCATATCGTATTTTAGATACCTATTATAACGAGTCTACCAATCAAATTAGTTACGATTTTACAGACGATTTCAAAGGCTTTTTAGCACAGTCTAGTACTTATCGTGATATGACGGTTGAAACATATCAAGGCTTAACTTCAGGAAGTATAACCTCTGGAAGTACAACTTCACAATCCACATTGGATGCACTTGCTAGTGCTTATGCTGCTTACATAAAAAAGAATACAGTAACAGCTTCTGCTACAGTATTAAATGTAAGTGGTAATACTGCTTCGGCAACTTTGCCAGCTGGGGCTTATCTTGTTTTACCAACAGAAACCACTCGTATTTATGCAGTTATGGTAGGTAACATTGAGTTTAAAGCAGAAGATAATGCTTGGAATTTGGAAAATGTTACAATCGTTGCAAAAGTTAGTGATGCTAGAGTCGATAAAAAGGTTGGAACGACATCTAATAGTGAAGGATCTTTTGGTATTATGGATACGATTAATTATTACATCACTGCAACGGTTCCTCAATATCCAACGAATGCAACTAATAAAACATTTGTCGTTACAGATACGATGAGTGCTGGTCTTACATTTAATGGTATTGACTCCATTACGATTTATGATGGTGAAACACAGTTGAATGTTTCTAGCGATGGAAGAGTAATGGATTCTTCTATGAGTAATTCAGTTGGCAAGATTGAAGTTTCTGGTCAGGTGATTACTTTCGATTTCATTTTGGATAATGTTAAGAGTACTACATTGAAAATTTCTTACCGTGCAAGGTTAAATGCTTCTGCTGGTTTTGGAATTGCTGGTGGAAACAAAAATGGTGCTACGTTACAGTACTCTAACGATCCTTATGGTACAGGGACATATACGACAGATGCTAGAAATAGTGAAACAACAGTATATACATATGCTTTAAAAGTTTTGTCTTATGAAACTGGTAATGAGTCTACGGTTTTAGAAGGAGCAACTTTTGATTTGTATGCTGATGTCGATTTAAATAATATAATTACTTCCATTTCGACAGATGCTTCTGGAACAGGACAAAATAACGGACTTGCTTCCGGAACTTACTATTTAAAACAAACGAAAGCTCCTTCTGGTTATTCTCTGTTAAGAGATAGCATTCCTGTTACTATTTCCGATGCAACGGATGAAGGTGATACAGGTGTTGTTACCGTTAAAGTAGCAGCAACAAAGATTGGCGCATTGCCAATTACCGGTGGTTTTGGTACCATTGCCTTTACAGTCTCTGGTATTATGATTATTGCCGCAGCAATCTTATTTGTAGTAGTTTATAAGAGAAGAAAGAAAGAACAACAACAAACTCTATAAACTCATTATGAAATCTAAAATAAAAGAAAATATCCCATTTATCTTCTTTACGTTATTGTTTTTGATTGGATTTGGCATTATGCTATATCCAGTTCTTAGCAATGCACTGAGCCAAATTTCCTATAATGAAACGATTTCTTCCTATGAGCAATCCGTATCTGATGAGAATAGTTCGCTTTATCAAAGTATGATACAAGAAGCTGTTCATTACAATGAAAAATTAACGACTTCTTCTATCGTTGATGTTTTCTCGGATCCTGAAATTACCAATTCGGAAGAATATATGGACATTTTGAATTTGAACCGTGACGGAGTGATGGGATATATCTCAATACCGAAGATAGATATTAAAATACCTATCTATCATGGGACAAGTTCTGAAGTACTATCAAAAGGAGTCGGTCATTTAGAAGGAAGTTCATTCCCAGTTGGAGGAGAGTCGACACATGCAATATTATCTGCTCATCGCGGACTTCCTTCGGCACGACTTTTTACCGATTTGGATCAGTTAGAAGTAGGGGATAAGTTCTATATTTATATTTTAGATCAAGTTTATACTTACCAAGTTGATCAAGTATTAGTAATAGAACCATCTGAAACGGAAGCGTTACAGATACAAGACGGAAAAGATCTTGTTACTTTGGTTACTTGTACACCTTATGGTGTCAATACGCATAGATTGCTGGTAAGAGGGGAACGGGTTGAAGAATTAGCAGAACAAGTTATAGAGTCAGAGTCTAATCGGGATTTAACAATCAATGACTATGTACTTTATATTGGACTGTTTGGGGCGATTGTTTTGGTGCTTGTTACGATTATTATCGTATGGAAAATTCAGCGAAAGAATCGTTCTCATATTGAAACAATTTAAAGGTTCGAATATTCGAATCTTTTTTGTTGTACTTGACTTGAGAAAAATGTTGAAATCGTTTATACTTATTTTAAGTTATAGTAGCCCATAGATGAGGAGAGTTTTATGAAACGGTTGGTACAAATTGGAATATTTGTTTTGCTTGTTTTTACCTTTTTATATTCTAGTATTCAAATTGGCTTTTGGTTTTTAGATAATCAAGCCACTGATACTATGGTTTCTAAAGTTCAAAGCATCGTTCATATTACTGAAGTTTCAGATAATTCGGAGACGGTTGCAATTGTAGAAGATGCTCCATCGATGATGGAAGTTGATTTTTCTTCTTTAATGGAAATTAATCCTGAAGTATCTGGATGGATTCGTGTACCCGGTACGGATATCGATTATGCTTTTGTTAAACATCAGGATAATTCTTATTATCTAAAACACGGATTAGATGGCTCTTATAATACTTCTGGATGGGTATTCTTAGATTATCGAAATCAGATTGATGATTTGGGTATGAATACGATTTTATATGCCCATGGTAGAGTAGATGGGAAGATGTTTGGAACGCTAAAAAATACGTTGTCTTCTAGTTGGCAAGAGGATTCAGAAAATCATTATGTTTATATTTCGACACCGTTTCATAATTATGTTTTTCAAGTTTTTAGTACATATGTTATCAATACGACTAGTGATTATTTATACGATGATTTTATTAGGCAGGAAGATCGGCAATCTTTTTTTGATATGCTTTTATCAAGAAGTACATACGATTTCGGAGTTAATTTGGATTCATACGATAAGATTTTAACGTTATCAACTTGCTATAATAGTTATCAAAAAATGGTTTTACATGCGAAATTGGTAAAATCAGAAAAAAGGTTCTAGTTGTGAGGAAAAGTTGTTTATGAAAAAGAGTTATCTTAAATACGTTTTCATTGGTGCCCTGATTGCTGTTGTGATTCTCGTTTTGTGTTTTCTAACCGATTTTGTACGAGTTTCTAATTTAGATCATCCCATTTTTTGTAAGAGGGTAAGAGAATACTGGGATGGCGGTTCTTACGAATGTTACGGTTTGTTTTACAAAGTGAATGCTTATGCCGACGGGTTCAATCACTATGGTCGGATGGAAATTGGTCCTTATTGGATGGAATTTCGGCCTTAAATTTTGGGAAGATTCGATGTCTTCTTTTTTTGTTTGCATTTCTTGAAATTATTCGTTTTTTACGCGTTTGTCTTTCCATGTTTTCGATTTTATTATATAATTAACTTTGGGATGTGAGAAAATGTATCATTATATGATTGGAACCGTAACTGAAATTACTCCAAGTTTCATTACATTAGAAAATGGTGGTATCGGTTATTTAATTTATACACCAAATCCGTATGCGTTTGAATCCGGAACGGAATATAAAGTGTATTTGTATCAACAAATCAAAGAAGATGAACATGCATTGTTCGGTTTTAAAACATTGGAAGAAAAAGAATTATTTTTAAAATTAATCAATGTCAAAGGACTTGGGCCTAAGATGGCTTTACCGATTATTGCATCTGGTTCAATTATGGGAATTAAAGACGCGATTGAAAGAGAAAACATCTTGTATTTGAAGAAATTCCCTAAAATTGGCGACAAACTTGCTAAGCAGATGATTTTGGATTTGAAAGGTAAACTTGGTGAAGTAGAAGAAGTTACCATGATTGAAGATACGAAAGAAGAGTTATTTGCTGCTTTGAAAGCACTTGGTTATAAAGATAAAGAAATCAAGACGGTGTTACCGAAAGTTCCTTCTGATATTTCACTAGAAGAACAGATTCGCAGTGCATTAAAATTACTTTTGAAATAGATTTATTTTCTTTTATCATGTATAATAGTAACAAGAGATAAGGTGGTGAGAAAATGGAAGATGATCGCATTGTTTCTGCTGATGAGCTAGAAGAAGATCAATTTGAAGAATCGATTCGTCCAGAATCGTTACAAGAGTATATCGGACAATATGAAGTGAAAGAAAACTTGGGTGTCTACATCAAAGCTGCTAAGATGCGAGATGAAGCATTGGATCACGTGTTGTTGTATGGTCCACCAGGACTTGGTAAGACGACTCTTGCTTATATCATCGCCCATGAGTTAGGAAGCAACATTAAAACTGCTTCTGGACCTTCGATTGAAAAGTCTGGAGATTTAGCTGCTGTCTTATCGACATTAGAGCCAGGTGATGTTCTTTTCATCGATGAAATTCATCGTTTGCCACGAGCCATTGAAGAAATTTTGTATTCGGCAATGGAAGATTATACATTAGAAATCGTCGTAGGTACCGATGGCTCTTCTAGAAGTATCAAAATCAATTTGCCACCTTTTACATTAGTTGGAGCGACAACTAGAGCAGGGGATTTGTCTAGTCCTTTACGAGATCGTTTTGGTATTATTGCGAAGTTGGAATACTATACGACCGATGAGTTAAAACAGATTGTCGTTCGGACGAGTCGTGTTTTATCGATGCCAATCGATGATGATGCAGCGAAAGAACTGGCCAGTAGAAGTCGTGGCACACCGCGTATTGCCAATCGTATTTTTAAAAGAGTGCGGGACTTTGCATTGGTGGAAGGAAAAAGTTCTATCGATTTAGAAGTTGCAAAAAAATCGTTAGATCGATTAAAAATTGACGAGGCAGGATTGGATAAAACAGACCATGATCTGCTACTTGCAATTATCAAGAAATTTAATGGGGGACCGGTTGGAATCGAATCTATTGCTTCATCCATTGGGGAAGAAGTGACGACGATTGAGGATGTTTATGAGCCTTACTTGTTACAAGAAGGATATCTGAAACGGACGAGTCGTGGTCGAATGGTAACGCCAAAAGCGTATGAGCATTTAAAAATAGAATATCAGAATAGTATATTTTTTTAGGAGGCCATTATGGAAAAGAGATTGTTTAATAATCATGCCGATTTAACTGTTAATGATATTGGAACGAAAGTAAACCAATATATCGATCAAAATATTAGTTATCTAGAAAATAATGATGATTTGATTAAATGGAACGATTTACCTTCTGTTTTTTTGGAAAGTGAAGTCGATAAGAAAAAGTTTGTTGAGACGGTCATTTATATCGATGAATTGTTCTTGGATGAACTTCGCAAAATTAAGATGATTAACACGTTAGCTAGTATGCTGGTATCTGGTAACATTGCCATTAGTCGTATTGACATCAACAGTCTATATATGTTGGTCGATTTGTTCGTCGAAGTGCCAACTCAAGATTATGAAAAGGATATTACGATTTTAGGGTCTCCATTATTATTAGAGAACGTGAGACGTTCTACGCTAGATGTCGATTCTCGTAAGGAATTGTTACGTTATCTTTTAAAGGAAGCAAGCAAGATGAAACTAGATTATCACGATATGAAAGCAGTTAAGTCTTTCCATAAAAAGATGAATTCTCTCTTGCGTTCTAAGAGCGTTTATGATATTTTAGGTGTCGAGCCTTACATGCAGGTTAGTCATGCCGATGCAAGTAAGTTTGGTCATTAGTAGAAAAGAGTGAAATTATGAATTTAGAAGAATTCGATTATGAATTGCCACAAGAGTTGATTGCACAGACGCCGCTTGAAAAACGAGACGAAGCAAGACTCATGGTTTTAAATCGAAAAACGGGGGAGATTACGCATCAGGTTTTTCACAATGTAATCGATTATATGGAACCTGGCGATGCACTTGTCATCAACGATACGAAAGTGTTGCCAGCCAGATTAATTGGAGTTAAAGAAGAAACTGGGGCAGTTATCGAAATGTTATTACTAAAAGACGTTACAGATGATATTTGGACGGCGTTAGCAAAACCTGCTAAACGAATCAAAGAAGGAACTGTCATCTCGTTTGGAGATGGGCTTTTGAAAGCTCGTTGTATTCAAGTGTTAGATGAAGGAATTCGTAAATTCGAATTGATTTACGATGGTATTTTGATGGAGATTTTAGACAAACTGGGAACGATGCCACTTCCTCCTTACATCCACGAAGAGTTGAAAGATCAGTCGATGTATCAAACGGTTTATGCGAAGAATTTGGGAAGTGCGGCAGCACCGACAGCAGGTCTTCACTTTACCGAAGAGTTATTAGATCAAATTCGGGCCAAAGGAGTTTTGGTTTTACCAGTTACGTTGCACGTAGGACTTGGAACATTTAGACCGGTTCAAGAGAGTGATATTACCAAGCATCACATGCACAGTGAATATTACATGATGAGCAAGGAAGTTGCGGAACAGCTAAATCAAGTAAAAGCATCTCATCACAAAATCTTCGCTTGTGGTACGACGTCTGTTAGAACACTAGAAACAGTTATGGGTAAATATGGCAAGTTTCAAGAGGATGCCGGAAACACGAGTATTTTCATCTATCCAGGTTATGAATACAAGGCAGTCGATGCTTTGATTACGAACTTTCATTTACCAAAATCGACACTTGTCATGCTCGTTTCTGCTTTTGCAACGAGAGAGTACATTTTACATGCTTACGAAGAAGCAGTAAAAGATAAATATCGCTTTTTCTCATTTGGCGATGCTATGCTAATCATATGATTTGATTAGCTTTTTTTAGGAGGTATCATGAAAATAAAATATACATTAATAAAAAAAGATAAGAACACTGCCGGAAGATTGGGTAAGATTCAGACGAATTACGGTACGTTTGATACACCGATGTTCATGCCAGTTGGTACGAAAGCAAACGTTAAATTACTTACTCCGGATGAATTGCACCGGATGCATACGGGAATTATTTTAGCAAATACGTATCATCTTTGGTTACGACCAGGTCCTGAACTAATTAGCAGTGCTGGCGGACTTCATAAATTCATGGCTTACGATGGACCGATTTTGACAGATTCTGGAGGATTTCAAGTGTTTTCGTTAGCAAAACCAAAGGATATTACTGAAGAAGGCGTTCATTTTAAAAGTCATATCGACGGAAGTAAACTGTTTTTGACACCAGAGAAATCGATTGAGATTCAAAACTTGTTAGATAGCGACATTGCCATGAGTTTCGATGAATGTCCACCGTTTCCTGTCACACATGAATACATGCAAAAGAGTGTCGAACGAACACTTCGTTGGGCAAAACGTGGAAAAGCCGTTCACAAGAATGAAAATCAATCTTTATTTGGAATCGTACAAGGTGGCGAGTTCCCAGATTTAAGGAAATGGAGTGCTGAAGAGACTGCTAAATTGAACTTTGACGGGTATTCGATCGGTGGAACATCCGTTGGCGAAGATAAGAAGACGATGATGAAAATGATCGAATATGCGACTCCTTACATGCCAGAAGATAAAGTTCGTTATTTGATGGGTGTTGGAACACCACTCGATTTGATCGAAGGTGTTATTCGTGGCGTCGATTTGTTCGATTGTGTCGAACCAACGCGAATTGCTCGTCATGGGAACGCATTTACGAAGGATGGCCGCATCAATTTGAAAAATGCCAAGTATAAGGAAGATTTCACTCCGCTTGAGGACGACTGTGATTGTGATACCTGTAAGCATTTTACGAAAGCGTATATTCGTCATTTACTACTTTGTAATGAAGCACTGGCAGGAAGACTTTTGTCCGTTCATAACATTCGGTTCCTAATTCGTGTGATGGAAGAAGTTCGCGAAGCAATTAAAGAAGATCGTCTATTAGAATATCGTGATCAATTTAAGGCCCGCTATCGCGATAAAGAGTTTGATGAATTTTATGCATCTCAAGAATCATAATGATAAAAAGCATATCTAGATTTTAGATATGCTTTTATGTTTTTTCTTGAAAAAGAGTAGTAACTATTGTATAATTAAACTTAGAATAGGAGCGATGGATATGGCAAAGCAAAAAAAGAAACGGGTTGAATTTGACGAGTTAGAGGTTCGTAAATTTTGGGTAATGGTTTTGTTGATTTTAGTGGCTGGATTAGTATGTTTTGGATTCGTCTATGTCTGGCTAATTATGGATACCAAGAAAGAAGTTACGTATGAGACGGATGTTACACAACTAGAGATTGCACTTTCTAATAGTGAAGATGCAACATTAGACTTAATCGATACGTATCCAAAGACAGAAGCAGGTGGATTAAGTAGTACTCCATATACATTTACATTGACAAACAACGGGGACAGAGATGCAAAATATACCATCAGTTTGATTAGTGACGAAGATCAAATCGAAGAATGTAAACGAGAGAACAATGGTGAAGATTGCAAAGTAATTCCAACATCCGCAATTCGTTACTCTATCGTAAAGAACGATTGGACGCGTTCTAGTGCTATTTTAGCAGACGATCAAAATACAATTGATATGGGTGTTATCGAACCAGGTGAAGACAATAAAATTCAATACCAATTAAAGATTTGGGTCGATTACGATACGACAATCGATACAGAAGGAGCTCATTTCTTTGGTAAATTAGTCGTCGAAACGAAATAAGAGGCAACTCTTATTTTTTTGTTCTCTTTAATCCAATGAGCATTCCAAGCAGAATGATAACAACAGAAAGGCCTTTGTAAATTAAACTGTGCATTTGCAATGGATTTTCTCTTAAAAGTAACGAGATAATCGTACTGATGACAATCATGATTGCCATTAGAATGAGTCCGTTTATGGCACCTTGTTTTTGAATTCTCGTTCCTAAGAAATAACCACCGTATGCGAATGCTCCACCCATGATGAATCCTTTTAACCAAGATAGAACGGATTCCGATAAGAGACTATAAAAACTAAATAGGGATATGAGGACAGTTGCCACTAGTAAAATGATTAAGATTCGTTCGCCACTTTTTAGAATTAATTGAATGTTCATAATTCACCTCGCTATACGATATGTTTTTGTATAAAAAAATATGCCATTTATCACAATATAACAGGTGATACTATGATCTATTTTAAAATTGTGACACGGACTATCTTATTTTACGTTATCATTATGATTACGTATCGTGTGATGGGGAAGAGAGAAGTTGGCGAACTCAGTGTCGTCGATTTGATGGTTTCTCTTTTGATGGCCGAATTAGCAGCGATGTCTATCGAAAACTTAGATGATTCGATTTGGCTTTCTTTAGCGGCAATTGCGACTGTAGTGGGATTACAAATTTTATTTGCCAAAGTTTCTTTCATCAATAACTTTAGTAGGCGCTTTTTAGAAGGAAAACCTTCTGTTATTATCAGCAAAGGAATCGTCAATTTTAAAGAAATGATTAAACAACGGTACAACTTAAACGATTTGCTCAGTCAGTTACGAGGGCAAGGTGTGAAAAGTATCGAAGACGTCGATTATGCAATTTTAGAAAATAACGGTCTGTTATCGGTATTCCAAAAAGAGAAAAGGTCTGTTGTACCGATGCCCATTATCGTATCTGGTGCTTTACAGTTCGAAACGATTCATGAAATCGGTAAGGATGCGGCTTGGGTTTATCAACTATTAAAAAAACATCATTTAGATTTAAAAGATGTTTTCTATGCATTTTATAAAGATGGGGAAGTTTATATCATTCGATATCAAAAAAAAGACCAGGTCTACAAGGGTGAGAGGTACTCGTAGACCTGGTTTTGAAAAGTTTTAAAGTTTTATATATAAAAGTTGTATATGAGGTAAGAGAGTTTTATTTCATTGTTTTTTGTTTGAGAGTATTGTTTGTTTTTCTTTTTCTTCTTTCATTTCTCCTTTCTATGCATATCATTATAGTAGAGAAATGTGTCAATCTTGTGAAAAGCACTTGAACGTTCTATGAAAAAATGGTATTCTTATGTAAATATAATAGAGGGGATTTTATATGGATATTATTGATATTATTTGTGATATTTTTCTCTTTAAATTCAATGGAAAACCAGTTTGGATGTTGATTATATATGTACTCGTCATGTTGTTTCCACTTGTCATCTTTTTACGGAAGTTTAAGACGGTAAGCAAGCGTATTACGAAATTAAGGACTATCGTTGCAATTCCTTCTCTTTTGTTTTTTTTGTGCAATTGTGCGATTGCTGTTTTGTTTTGTATCGGTGAATTGGATTCTTCTTTTGAATGGTACTCCATTTGTGAGGCAGCACCGTTTGTATTCTTCGCTATTACGTTTTTGATGTACCGCATTTCGCTCGGTAGAGAGCATGCGATGGAAATGGACATCATATCTGAAAACTCTTTCGATCTGATGGATACGAGAGCAAGAAATGCAGAAAAGATGGGGAAACTTTTGGATCTTTCAAAGGAAGAAGAGAAAGAGGAGAAGAAAGACGAACCGGAACTATTATAAAAAGGAATCATTTTTCAGATTCCTTTTTTGTTTGGTTTGTGATGATAAAATAGAATGTCGTACCTTTGTTTTGAATGGATGATACACCATATTCAAAATGATGTGCTTTTAGAATGTTTTTTACAATCGATAGGCCTAAACCGGTGCCCACCATATTTCGTTTGTGTTTTTTCTCTGATTTGTAGTACTTATCCCAGATGTGTTTCAAGTCGGATTCTTTGATTCCTTTGCCGGTATCGCGAACACTAACTTTGATACCATTTTCTTGTTCTTCAACATCGATGTAAATCTTGTTATCGTCGCCTGTATAGTTAATGGCATTGGTCATTAAGTTGTAGATGACCTGTTCGATTTTTTGTTTATCGGCATGTACCAAAATTGGTTTCTTCTGTTTCCAAATGAAATGATAATTTTCTATGATTTCTAGAATTTGGAATCGTTTGATAATCGTGTTAATCAATTCCGTTAAATCGAATTCTTCCATTTTTAAGTTTCCGACGTTACTTTCGACACTGGAAAGTGTTAAGATATCAGATACGAGCAAATTCAAACGGTCAGTTTCATCGATGATGACATTTAAGTTTTCTTCTCGTTTTTCTTTGTCTTTATAAGTGATATCCCGTACCATTTCTGCGTATGCTTTGATCATCGTAAGCGGTGTTTTTAAATCGTGTGACACGTTGGCCATTAAGTCGCGTCTTAATTCATCCGTTTTGGCGAGTTCGTCTTTGGCTTGATTTAAGGTCTGTTTTAATTCGTCGATTTCGGTAATGTTTTCGTTTGTTTCAAACGTCACTTGGTAGTTTCCGTTCGATAATTCCTTGGCTGATTTGGTTAGTTGTTCAATCGGTTTGGAAATCTTCTTGGACATAAAATATGCCGTTACCCAGGCAAGGAGTAGAACGAGGATTGTAACGATTGTCAATTGGTTTTGTAAAATGTCTGTCGTAGAAGAGATGGGTACTAAAGATGCGGAGATGAAAGCATATGTAGTATCGTCTAGTTTCAGAGCATAAATTAACGTTTCATTTCCGTATTTTTGATTGACGACTTTATACGTTTTGTGATTTTTATTGCTACTGATGAAATCACTTTTATAGTTGAAGGCACTGGTGCCAACGTTTACGCAAGCACGATTGTTGATGTCTGTCGTGTATGTTCCACCTAGGCTTGTCCGTAATTCGATACACATATTGTTATTGTAGGAAATGCTATCTAAAAGGGAAGAGAATTCGTCGGGATTATAGTTCTTTATAATTTCTTTGGCCGCACTTTTAATTTCTGAAGTTTTGAACCATTCGTAGTATTGATTGATAAAGAATACTTGGAATAACCATAATAGTGCTAAGATGATAACAGAAAATACGATTAAGTAACGCCAAATTTTATGATTGATACTAGTGCTTTTCTTTTGAAATTTCAATTTTATATCCCAATTCCGCTGCTTTTATTCGTTTGCTTTTTTGGGAATTTCGAATTTATATCCCATTCCGCGAACTGTCGTAATTAAATCCCGATATTCTCCTAGATTGTTTCGTAGCATTTTAATATGAGTATCGATAGTACGGTCATCGCCGTAGAAGTCGTAGCCCCAAATGGCACTTAAGAGTTGTTCTCGTGAGATGGCAACATTTTGGTTTTCGATTAGATAGGTCAACAGTTCGTACTCTTTTGGAGTCACTTTGACTTCTTTGTCATCGATTGTAATCGTGTGTCCCATAAAGTCGACTGTCAATGTCTGATAGGTGAATTGTTTGTGATCTGGATGGGTTCGTTTTAAGATGGCTTTAATTCTAGCCATCAGTTCTTTTGGTGAGAACGGTTTGGTTAAGTAGTCATCGATTCCAAGTTCAAATCCAAGCAACTTGTCGTATTCATCACTTCTAGCAGATAAGATAATCGTCGGAATATTTTTTTGTTTTTTAATTTCTTTTAAGGCAGATAGACCATCTAAATGAGGCATCATGATGTCTAGGACCATGCAATCTACGTCTTCATTTTGAATGGCTTCGATTGCTTCTTCGCCATCACTCGCTTCGATTATTTCATAATGTTCTAATTTTGCATATTCTTTGATGACGTCTCGGATTCCTTTTTCATCGTCTACAATTAATAGTTTCATAGAAAAACCTCCTTCTTCTATTATACATAAAAATGTGTAAAGAAAGTGAAAAAATCATCGTTTTGTGTTATACTGAGTATGGTGATAATATGACAAAGAAAGATGCCAAATGGATTCGTCAAAATCGCGATACGATTTTTTTTGTATTGGCAGGATTTGTGTTATTCATCTTGTTACTCGTTCTTTATTTTACGAATCTTTATCAGAGTTTAGATTCTTCGATGGCATCGTTTGTTTTAACGATTCGAAGCCCGTTTTTGACGACGATTTTGTTATTGATTTCTAATTTGATTGGAACATATTTTTTAGCAATTCCACTGTTTCTTATTATCTTACTGTTGAAGTTTCGTGATCGGTTATCGGAACTTCCTGCCATTATCGTTTCTTTGGTGGCTGTCAATGGATTCGGTTTTTCTTTAAAAACGTTTTTTCATCGTATGAGACCGGTTTTTGATTTGGTGACAGAGACAGGGTATTCGTTTCCTAGTATGCATACCTATAATGGGGTTATGATTTACGGAATTTTGATATTGATTTTAAAACGGTATTATCCATCTAGTTGGTACCGAAATGGTGCAATTGTTTTATTTGTCATCTTGATGTTCTTAACTGGATTTAGTCGTATTTACTTGAGTGTTCATTATACATCCGATGTATTGACAGGATTTGCACTTGGACTTATTTCGTTAGGAGTTTTATCTTATTTTATGAAAAAAAGATAAATTCGTATTTCTTTTAAGTGCTCGATGTGATATATTTGTATTGTAAGGGTACTTAGCTGAAGAGCAGTATGTCAGTAAAGTAACGATAGTTGCTTGTGATGTACTGCTTTTTATTTAAGAGAGTTATTATTTTATTTAAGGAGTATATTTATTATGGCAAAAGAAGTAGTTTCCAAAGGTACAAATTCTTCTGATAAGAAGAGAAAAAAGACGGTTTCTTCTAAACCGAAAAACGAGAAAAAGGTGAGTGAAGGCTCATCAAATACGCGTAAAAAGAAGCCTGTTTGGGCAATTGTAGTGATCGTTTTATTTATCATCTTTATAGTATGGCTCGTTACTAGTAGTATTCGTTACCATGGTACGATTGGAACGGAACCGCCGAAACTTTATTGTGAGGTAGGAGATCAAACGGTTTTTATGAACATCACAGGTGAGTGGCTTTCGCCATCTTCTTTAGAAAGTACGAAACAAATTCAGGAGACGAATGTAGAGGAACCATTATCTGTAAAACCAGGAGAGACGATTCATTGTTATTTCGATAAGAAATTAGAGCAAAACATCTTTCCTGTTAGCTTGGTAGAAGATGGAGTTCCAGATAATGGCGAAAATGTTGCAATCAATTATTATGATGCAAATGGCTTACAACGAGAGTTTGTAAAAGCGACGCATCGTGCATCTCGTATGGAATTTGATTTTACGATTCCAGATACTTTAGATGCTGGTTCCACATATCGAATCGATTTTTCAATGGTATTTAAAGCGTACAATTATTGGTTTACGTTGTTCGGCAGTGATGTTGGTCTCTTACGTTCCGTTTTCGTTTTACCAGTAGGCTGGACCGTTTCTTATTACGCTGATTTTAATGTCGTTTTCTAAACATCCCTTAGGGATGTTTTTATGTGAGAATTTTTTTGGCTTCTCGTAAGTGGAGGAACGTCGTCAGTAAAATATTGGCAGAAAGAGCAATCACGAGTGGATATAGTCCAATTTTTAAGAAGCAGGTTAAGAATAGAGTCATCGTTTTTAAAATGACTCCACATAAGTTGTACACCATCAACTTGCTTGCTCGATTGGTCGCTTGAAGTAGCGTTCCAAGAGGCGCTTCAATATAAGAAAGTAAGAAGATAGGGGCAAGGATTCGCAAATAATTGGCACCGTGCGAAGTGTGATAGATTCGTTTTAAAAATAAGGTTGGAATGGTTACTAAAAGAATGGTTACAGGAATACCGATTAATAATGAAAAGAAGATTCCTAATTGCAATTTTTTCTTTAATTCTTTCTTGTTTTTTCTAGCATACTCTTTTGTGAGAACTGGTAAAAGGGCACTTGATATGGCGCCGGTAAAAAAGTTTGGAAGTGCCAACATCGGTAGAGCATAACCGGTAATCACTCCGTATTCGGTTGTAATGAATTCATTTTTGTAACCTGCTTTGGTTAGACAAAGAGTCAATATGATCGGTTCTAAAAAGTAGGATAGGGATGAGATTAAGCGACCAGTCGTCGTTGGAATACTAATTTGGAGTAAATCTTTCACTTCTTCTTTTTGAGGAATGAAGTCTTCTTTTTCAATTTTTATTTTCTTTGGTAGGAAGAAGTAGAGAATCGTAATTGACAAACTTTCACTGAATACGTTTACCATAATGAACCAGGTGACAGCATTCGTGACACTCGTCTTCATGAGAGATGGTGTAATCCATAAGATTAAGATAAGGCGTACGATTTGTTCTAAGATGTTGCTGAGTACATGCGGGAGCATTTTTTGTTTTCCAAAGAAATAACCGCGAATTACAGATGAGATGGCATCGAAAGGAAGAACTAAAGCGATGGCAAGAATCGGTAAGTAACAACGTGGGTCTTTTAATAAGTATGTCGTGATAAACGGTGCGGCTAGAATGATGATAATGATTAGCATGACGTTTAAGATGAGTGTTAAAGGAATCGCTCCTAGGACCAATTTCTTGTTGTTGTATTTGTCTTCTGCTACTACTTTTGCAACGGAGTTTGGAAGAGAAAATTGGGACATCGTCATGAAAAGAGAAAACGTTGGATTGACTAACATATAGAGACTGATTCCTTCTAGTCCTGCTAGGCGTGTCATACAAATGCGGATAACCATACCGAGTATTTTGGTAATGCCGCCGCCAATGATTAAAATGATGGTACTTTTAATGAAGCGTTCTTTCATGAGGCCCTCCGTTTCTGTTTCATCTTATGTCAGTATTGGCGATTTTTTGCTCGTTTTTCTTTTGCTTTTAAAATGGGATGATTTACGATATAATAAAAGAAACAAGGAGCGACAAGGATGAAAAGAAAGAGATTATACGGCGTTTTATTAATTACTTTTTTAATGATTTTAGTCATGCTTTGTAAGGGAAGTAGACTATTTGGCTCTACGACTGATTGGTACAATCAACACGTCGTATTTGCCGATTTTTTTCGTTTATTAGCGTCAACTGGCACGATGTCATCTTCGCTAGCAATTCAGTTGGGAGCAGGAATGAATTTGTTTCATCTGTCTTATTACGGACTGTTTAATCCACTTTTGTATGGTTCTTTGCTAGTTCCGTTTTTGGATATGAGTTTTTATTTGTCATTTTTAAATTTACTTTTATATTTCATCAGTTGTTATCTCTGTTACCGGTTTTTACAGTTTCATACGTCTCCTTCTATTTCTCTGGCTGGTAGTATTTTGTTTGCGTGTGCTTCGCCGGTTTTATTTCATTTTCATCGCCAGTACATGTTCGTCAACTATTTTCCATTTTTGTTTTTGGCCTTTTTTGCCATTCAAAAAAAGCACGGTTGGTTACTTTCTCTTTCTATGTTTCTCATCATTTTAACGAGTTATTTTTTTGCTTTTCCGTGTTTGGTTTCGATTGTTCTTTACTACCTTTATATTAGAAAGAAGAAGGACTCCTTTGACAAAGAGTTTTTCTATAGTATCGTCAGTGGCTGTTTGTTAAGTGGTTTCATGGTCATTCCGACATTCTTTGCGTTACTAGATGGGGCGAGAGGAATCTCTTCTAACGTCATTTTGATTTCTTTGTTTTTACCAAATCCGACGTTTTGGACCTCTCTTTATAATCCATACGGTTTGGGAATGGGAATCATTTTCTTATTTTCTTTGTTTCTTGCACTATTTCGTGGGAAAAAGAAGGAAAGACGCCTTTCGATTGTTTTGATTTGTCTTTCTTGTTTTAGTTTATTTGTCTATCTTTTCAATGGACTTTTGTATACGCGTAGTAAAGCGTTGATTCCATTTTTACCGTTAGCGATTTTGTTATGTGTCGTCATGATCAAAGATTGGCAGGAGAGTAGGAAGTTGCGTCCTTATCAATTTGTGATTTTCTTTGCTATCGTTTTCATATCTTATTTTGTAGTTTACCGAACGTCATCTTATGGCACTTTGATGTTAGTAGATTTTGTTTTATTTTTGATTGGGCTTCTTTCGTTTTGGAAGTGGGATAAGAAAGAAATTTTATTAGGTGCGGTTTGTCTTAGTGCTTGTATCAGTGTTTTAGCAGTTAATTTGGAAGAATCTTATCTTCCTACGGATGTTTTAAAAACGGATGAAGATGTGCGGACGTTGGTTCAGAGTGAGGAAAGAGAGTTACCGTACCGGAGTACAAATTTATTAGATCCACAGTACAGTCTCAACCAAGTTTATGCGAGTGATTATTGGAGTAGCAATATTTACAGTTCGACTTCAAACTCCTATTACGACGCGTTCTTACGAAATGTTTGGAAGTACGATTTTACGTTTGCGAATCATTTGATGGTGGGACCGAGTCGAAGTATTCTATTTCAAACGTTGATGGGAGAGAGGTACTTAGTTGGTGACTTAGAAGGAGAGTATCCAGGTTATCAGTTTCAGTCTTCTTTGGATGAACTGGGATATTTTGAAAATGAACAAGTCTTACCGATGTTTTATACGACTAACACGGTTTATTCTAGAAATTCCTTTGATATTTCTTCTTACGGTAGTCAAATTGCCAGTTTATTCTCTGGTGTCATCGCAGAAGAGGGGGAATTACTTCCGGTTGTAGAAGAGCTTTCTGTAACCGATGTTTTAGGACTTGATACGGAATACACCATTGCTTTTACAGAAGATACAAGTTTTGAAATACCTGTTTTAGAGGGTTCTAATGACGATGTTTTCATTCTTTCGTTCGACGTGAACGAAGATGCTTGTAGCAACGATTCGGGGAAAGTCATTACGATTAACGGAATGTCCAATCTTGTCGCATGTAAGGATTACCTTTATAGTGGACATCATACTCATTTTGCATATCACTTATTAAACAATGAGCAAAAGTTTTCTGTTACGATGAGTGCCGGAGAGTATACGATTAGCAATATTCGTCTCTGGAAAATTTCGATGAATGATGTCACTAACTTTGTTCGTTCTGTCGGACATCCGTCTGATTTTCAAATGAACGGTAATGAGATGTCGTTTGAAATTTCTAGTGACGATGACGGATACTTAGTTAGCACGCTTCCATATGACCGTAATTATCGCATTTTGATTGATGGGAAAGAAGTCGAAACGGAAATTGTAAATACGGCATTTTTAGGAGCACCTATTTCTGCTGGAACGCATCAAGTAACGATTATTTATCAGGATTCCGGTATTGTTCTTGGCGTTATTTGTAGTATAACTGGTGTGATACTACTTGGATTTATCATCATTAGTAAAGGAATGAAGTACAATGAAAATCAAAAATTTAAAAAGAGAGGCCCAAAAAAGATTAAAACGTAATTATTGGTCTAGTGTTTTTATCTGTCTTTTATCGATTTTTCTGGTTGGGACGTCTTCACTTACTATTCGTGTCATTGAGACTAGAAATTTACAAGTCGTTTCGCCATTTTTCGATTTGACTCATAACAACAGTTCCAATTCTGCGATTATTACGACAATCTACCATACGATTACAAGCGAGGATTCATCCGTCGACTTAAATGAAACGTTTCATGTTACTCGTGGAGTCTTCGATGTTATTTTCGACGTTTTGACGGATGCCTCGAATACATTTTTACGTTTGATGAAAGGAATAACGGGTTTGTTTACGGATTCTGTTGGCGATTCCGTTTTGTTACTCATCGGTGTTTTATTGGTATTCTGTTACCGTGTTTTCTTTGCCAGTGTTTTAGAAGTAGGAATTGCTAGATTCTTTATGGAATCTAGACTGTATCCGAAGACTAGTTTTTTACGTTCGTTTTTTCCTTTTAAAAGAAAACGGTATTTTTCTATTGTAAAGGGAATGTTTCGACGGGAACTTTATTTGTTTTTTTGGAGTTTTACGATTATTGGGGGAGTAATCAAGTATTATTCGTACCGTTTTGTGCCATATTTATTAGCAGAGGGGAAAAATATTTCTTCGAAAGAAGCAATTTTATTATCTAGACAGATGATGCATGGCAAGAAATGGAAAGCATTTTTGCTAGATTTATCTTTTTTACCGTGGAATATCCTTGACGTATGCACGTTTGGACTCGTAGGAATTTTGTTTGGGAACCCGTATAAGAGCGTTACAGATGCGGAGTTTTATGCATCGGTGCGGAAAGTAGTCAGTAGGAAAGAAAAGGAATATTTTGATGTGGCTCTTACCAAAGTATCTGTTTTGGAACCGATTTTTAAATTTTGGAATCGATTTCGGACCAATTATTTCCGGGATGGAGTTTTTTATCATCATTATGATTTACGAACTTTAATTTTGTTTTTCTTTACCTTTTCTTTTATCGGTTGGCTTTGGGAAGGTGCACTTTTCATTATCAATCATGGTGTGTTTGTCAATCGTGGTGTTTTACAAGGACCATGGCTTCCTATTTATGGAACTGGTTGTGTCGTCGTATTACTTTTATTATTTAGTAAACGAATTAAACCATATTTAAAAAATCCGATGTTAACTTTCGTGATTATTATGGTAATTTGTGCTACAATAGAATATGGTACAGGATGGTTTTTGGAAACATTTCAACATGCTAAGTGGTGGGATTACAGTGGTTACTTCTTAAACTTGCATGGTAGAATCTGTTTAGAAGGAACGTTGTTCTTTGGATTGGGCGGTTCTCTTTGTATCTACGTCGTGGCACCTTTCTTATATCGTGTCTATCAGAAGATTTCCAAACCCGTTCAGACCGTTCTTTGTCTTACACTTACAGTCATATTTGTAATTGATTTTATCTATTCGTGTCAGCATCCAAATCAGGGTGTTGGAATTACGGAAACTTATGAACCGATTGTAGAGGAGGAAACAAATTGAAACAAAAAAAGAAAGTTACTGGCAAGAAAAAATGGATTTTATTTGCTATTTTGATTTTAGCTCTTATCGTCGTTTTGGGACTCATGTATTTCTTTTTCTTATCTGTCGTACCAGTCGATCAAGTCGTTGTGAAAACGGCAACTGCTAATAATTATCATATGGAGTTGCAAGTTGAAAATGGTGAAAGGGATTTTGTCTTTACGTTCGATATCGATCAGAAAAATGGAATCCAGAAAGTGGATTCTGTCATCTCTAACGGTAGCAGTGAAACGTTAAGCCAATATTATTTAGATTATCCAAATGAAGATATGTATTTGGTAAGTGATGAGATGGTAACTAGGTTAGATACTTCTGGTCTTAGTGATGTCACTTCTATTTTAGAGACGTTAGCAAACGCTACTAACAAGGAAAAAGTGGGTTTGCGAACTTACGAATTTACAATTCCAAAAGATGTGTTTGTAACAGAATTAATCGATAAGGCAAGTATCGTTTGTGGTTATGGAACGTGTGAAGCAGAAACATTCACAGATGCTGTTGCAACCGTTCGGTTATCGATTTTTGGATATCTCTCTAGCATCACTTTTGAATCCGGCGGGCTATCTTTCACTTATACATTTGAAGGATTTGGTAATACTAGTGTCACGTTGCCTTCTATAGAACAAAATGGAGAAGTTTCTACCGATTCTTCTAACGTTTCTATCGATACTGGAGATATTATTGAAGAGCCGTAATGGTTCTTTTTCTTTTTTGTGTGAACTGTTACTTTTAAAATTTCCTCTTTTAGAGTATAATGGAAGTAGATATTTGATTACACGATGGAGTTGATACTATGACAAGCGATAAAAAAAATCATTCAATTGAGGAACTAATTAAGAAAGTTAGTACATATCTTTCTGATCCAAACGATTTGCAAGATATTCGCAAGGCCTACGAGTATGCGAATGATGCCCACAAAGATCAAATTCGTAAAAATGGTGATCCGTACATTACGCATCCTTTGAATGTAGCCTTTATTTTAACGGGAATTCGCTCTGATAAAGAGACGATTATGGCGGCATTACTACATGAGACTGTCGATGAGGCTGGTGTTGGAAAAGAGGAAATCGAAAAGAATTTTGGTCCAGAAGTAGCAAAACTTGTCATGGCCGTATCACAGTTAGGACGGATCAATTTTTCAACCGAAAATGATTATTTAATCGAGTATTATAAGAAGATTATCGTCGGAATGAGTGAGGACGTTCGTGTCATTGTCATCAAGCTTGCCGACCGCTTACATAACATGCGAACTCTTTGGGCACTTCCAGAAGCAAAGCAAAAGGACATTGCCAAAGAGACGTTGGAAATTTTAGCTCCAATTGCCCACCACTTAGGTATTCATAAGATTAAAAGTGAGTTAGAGGACTTGTGTTTGCGGTATTTAAAACCGGATGTGTTTTACGATATTGCTGAACGGTTAAATAACACGAAAGTAGAACGGGATAATGCCGTTAATGAAATGATTCACGATGTCAGCGAACTTTTAGATGAACACAACATCAAACATGAAATTAAAGGTCGTTCTAAAAGTATTTATTCTATCTATAAGAAGATGGATAAGGGAAAGAAGTTTAGCGACATTTACGATTTGTTAGCGCTTCGCGTTTTGGTTCAGACGGAACAAGAGTGTTATTTGGTATTAGGACTCGTTCATTCGAAATACAAGCCAGTGCCAAAGAGGTTTAAAGACTATATTGCGAATCCGAAAGCAAATGGGTACCAATCTCTTCATACGACTGTGTTTGGTGAAGATGGAAACCTATTTGAAATTCAGATTCGTACATACGATATGAACGAGATTGCAGAAAATGGTATTGCAGCTCATTGGGCATACAAAGAACACAAAGCCGCTAACCAAGTTTTAAAGAACGTCACCGATCAGAAGTTACAATTTTTTAAAGCTGTCATGGAGTTAAACGATCACAAGTTAACGAATGAGGAATTCGTCAGTGAAATGCAAGAAGAAGGTTTGAACGATTCTATCTATGTATATACACCAAAAGGAGATGTGTTCGAGTTACCAATCGGTGCAACGCCAATCGACTTTGCTTATAAAGTTCACACTCGTGTTGGCGAAACAATGGTTGGAGCAACTGTAAACGATGCCATTGTTCCATTAAACTATGAACTTCATAACAACGATATCGTTAAGATTTTAACAAACAAAAATTCAACTCCTTCTAAAGAATGGATTAACATCGCTAAGAGTGTTCAGACAAAGAGTAAAATTAAGGCATTCTTTACTAAGAGTGAGAGAGAAGTTTACATCGAACGAGGAAAAGACACTTTAGAAAAGGAACTTCGTAAAAAGAAACTTTCGTTTAATGATTTTTGGAGCGATGAGAACCGGAAGACAATCTATCATGAGCTAAAGGCTTTGAACGATGATGACGTTTACTTACAAATCGGCAATGGTAAAGTGAGTGCTGCATCTGTCATTCATACGGTTTATAAGCAAGATGAGGAAAAACCTAAGAAAGTTGTCGTACCGAAGGCAAGCGACGCCGATGTCTTAGTCGAGGGAATCGACAAGGTAAAAGTAACGTTATCGAACTGTTGTAATCCGATTCCAGGAGATGCCATCGTTGGTTACATTACCCGTGGAAACGGAATTACGGTTCATCGTACGAATTGCCACAATGTTGCATTTTTAGAAGAGAGACTTGTCCAAGTGAAATGGAACGAAAATAAGGGTAAGAAGTATTTGACGACGATTGTCATTTATTCCAATACGAGAGAAAATCGTTTATTAGATTTGATTCAAAAGATGAGTTTATTAGATGTGCAGGCAGACAATGTCATTTCGAGAAATCGTGGCGATGATGCCATTTATGAGATGGACGTTTACGTTCGCGATACCAATCATGTCAATCGTTTGATTCTCGATTTGGAAAAGTTACCATATATATTAAAGGTAGAAAGGATTATCAAATAATGAGAGTGCTGGTACAAAAATGTCGAAATGCAAGTGTTTCGGTTTCTGGTAAAACTGTTGGTCGTTGCGATTTTGGTCTCATGCTTCTTGTCGGTTTTACTGAAGGAGATGATGTCTCCAATATTTCTTATCTCGTCAACAAAGTGCTGAAGTTACGAATTTTTGAAGATGAAAACGGTGTTATGAATCGTTCGGTAATGGATGTCGATGGCAGTATTTTATCGGTTTCTCAATTTACTTTATACGGAGATACGAGCAAGGGAAATCGACCGAGTTACATCAAAGCATTGAATGGAGAACGGGCAAAAGAATTGTATGATTCCTTCAACCAGGAACTATCGAAATCTATTTCCGTTCAGACAGGGGAGTTTGGTGCTGACATGGAAGTGTCATTTACCAATTTAGGTCCTACGACCATTTTGTTAGAGAGGTGATATCGTGTTAAAGGATCGATTGAATTATAAGTTACTGAATTTATTAATTTTATGTGCGATTGCGTATTTGGCAATCATCACTAATGAATATTGGCTAGGGTTTATTTTACGGGCATTTTCGATTATGGTGCCATTCATTTTAGCATTTGCATTTGCCTATGCTTTGGATCCCTTCGTCAAGTACTTGGAACGAAAAGGAGTCCGGCGTAGTTTAGCAGTTGCTATCGTCATTATTGTCGTTTTAGTTTTTTGTGGCGGTATCTTGGCATTTACTTTGCCACTGTTATACGACCAATTTGTCGCTTTTGCAAAGTCGATTATGGAATTTATCAACGATGTATCGACGAAGTTCAATTTGAATTTAGGTGGTATGGAACTTAAGATTACCGACATTTTTAATCAGATTATCGAAGAGATGGGAAGAGCGGTTTCAACGGGTACGATTTCTTTCGTTGGCAAGGGAATCAATTACATTGCCAATTTGTTTATCGTCTTAGTAGTTGGTATTTATTTCTTATTAGATATGAAGAAAATTCGCAAAGCAGTAAAAGAACTTTTAAAGCGAATTAGTATGACGTCTTACAAGTTTATCTGTGTATTAGATCGGGCGATGAGTACTTACGTTCATAGTATTTTAAAATTAATGCTTGTAACAGTTCTTGAATATACGATTTTGTATCGTTTAATCGGTCATCCCAACTGGATGTTATTGGGCGTTTTAGCAGGAATTGCAACTTTGATTCCGTATTTCGGCGGAATATTTACGAATATCGTTTCGATTATTACGGCGTCTGTCTATTCGATTCCTCTTTTAATTGCAACGATTGTTGTGGCAGTCATCTTCTCTAATGTCGATGGTTACATCATCAGTCCTGCTATTTACGGAAAGAGCAATAACTTAAGTCCAGTTGGAATCATCTTCTTTGTAGCCGTTTTTGGAACACTGTTCGGTATCATCGGTATCATCGTTGCTATTCCAGCATACATCTTGGTTCAAACTGCTTATGAATTCTTTGGTGGCAAGATTAAAAATAAATTAGAAGATATGATGGATTCTTAAGAAACGGGTTATCCGTTTCTTTTTTTATGATTTTTGATATAATTGGATAAGGAGGATTTTATGTCGAAAGTAATTGTACAAATGCCAGAACTAGTTCGTGGTACGAATCATTTTTTTCAATCTGCTCAAACAGCGTCATTTATGGTACGTCATCGCTTGTTTGGACGTGATTTCTATACAGTTTTCTGTTCGGATGGAGGAGACTTTGCAGAAACTTTGTTGCTTACTAAAGTCAACGGTGTTTTTGTTCATTTTCCAATCGATTTGGTACGAGCAGAGATGGAAAACCGGTTTCCTAAAAAGTATTATGAAGAAGATTTGTTGGAGCAAGTTTCCGTTACGGATGAAACATTTCCAAATGGAACCATTTTACTTGGTCAACCAATTTCGTTAGAGAGTCTTGCTCCCGGGGAAACAATTGGACCAGACTCCAAATACGTTCAACATTTGTATGTTCCTGTTTGCAATACGGGGAATCATTTCGTTTCCGATATTTATACACGGTCACGAGATGAGTTTGGTTATAAATTTATGAAAGACCCATACATTTCTTATAGTGTGCGGATATCGTTAGAAAATTATGTTTCAGGTGAGAGTCATTCAGAACACCGGATTCGAATTCCAGAAGGGGAGATTGTTTCAGTTTCTGGCCCAGATGGTGAGAATACTTATCGATATTCTGTTTATATGGCACCTGGGATTCACGATTATTGCATTACGTATTTTCCTGTTTCCAGAGAAGAAATGGATGCGATTTGTGAGATGAATGAACTAGATGGGCCATTACAACCTGCAACGGATGAAGAGTGGAATGAGTTATTTCAGTTTCATCTCGATCGGTTAAAGGATTTGTCTTTGGAGAAGCCAAAGATTCTCGTTCGTTCCCAATGTGCTTTACAAAATTCAAAATAAGTGATACAATAACTGCACTTAAGGACGATATATGCCCTTAAATAGAAAGATGAGAGACATGAAAAAAGAAAAGAAAACATACGATTATATTTACAAAGTACCATTAATGAAAATTACAAAGTTAGGAACGGTTCCGATTGGTCCCATTATTGTCGTTGAATCTCATGATGATGATTTTGAGGCAGAGATAGGTCAGGAAAGACGTGTTCGTAATTTAGCGATTCCAGAATTAGAAGATTTTCCAATTCATTCATTGGATTTTTCTTGCTATTTAAAACATCCGATGCAATCTACGATGTATTCTTATGGAACACCAGTTCTTCATCATCCGTGCCTTTACGAGTTACAATACGTGAATGGCAATACATTGTATCCAGCATTGCAACCGGAAGATAAGGTTATCTATGCCGTTGATAGTCATGCGTTAAATGAAGAAAATTATGCAAGTTTGAAAGATGTTACTGATTTCATCAATAATCTTCCAGAGAGCCTATTACAAAGTGAAATCAATCAATTGACTGCTGCGGCTTTGGTACGTGAGAAAACACGTTAAAAATACTTTAATTGCTTGAAAAAAGACTTAGAATGTTGTAACATAATAAATGTATCTTCTAGAAATTGAAGAGTACCTTTTTTGAACTCTTTAGAGAGTGTACGGTTGGTGAAAGTACATGAGAAAGAAATTGGGAAGACACAGTTTCGTGAATAGAAGCGGTTAACTTTCGATATTAAGTTAAGAGAAAAAAGTAAGGTGGCACCACGGGGATTCCCGTCCTTCGGTTGGTGGCACTTTTTTATTTGTAGAAAGGAATGATTTTATGATAACAAAACCAAAGGGATGTCATGATATTTATGGCATGGAAGCAAAAAAATGGCAATATGTCGGAACGGTAATCGATGCTTTGATGGATAAGTATCATTACGGATTTATCCGCACACCAATTTTTGAGGAGACGTCTTTATTCCATCGTGGGGTAGGGAATACGACCGATATCGTAACCAAAGAGACATACGATTTTAAAGATCGTGGTGACCGAGATATGACCCTTCGTCCAGAAGGAACAGCTGGTATTGTCAGAAGTTACATCGAAAATAAGATGTATGGAGATGCGACTCAACCAATCAAACTTTACTATAACGGTACGATGTATCGCTACGAACGTCCACAATCTGGCAGAGACCGTGAATTAACTCAGTTTGGAGCAGAAGTATTGGGAAGCGATGATCCAATTATCGATGCAGAAGTGATTTCCATTCCCGTCAATTTGTTTAAGATTTTGGGATTAAAAGAAATCAAAGTTAATATCAACACGCTTGGTGATGATGAATCCCGTCGTGCTTACCGAGAGGCTTTAATCGAATATTTTAAACCGCATATCGATGAGTTATGTGACGATTGTAAAGAAAGATTTCAAAAGAATCCTTTACGGATTTTAGATTGTAAAGTAGATAAGGACAATCCAATTTTAAAGAATGCTCCAACGACGTTGGATTATTTGAATGAGGAATCAAAAGAACGATTTGAAAAAGTAAAAGAGTATTTAGGTACGATGGGAATTGAGACTGTCGTCGACTCTAGACTGGTTAGAGGCTTAGATTACTATAACCATACGGTATTTGAAATTGAAGCGAAAGTAGATGGATTCGGTTCTAATAACGTTTTAGCAGCGGGTGGTAGATACAACGGTCTAGTCGAACTTTTAGATGGACCAAAGACACCAGGAATCGGTTTTGCGATGGGTATGGGAAGACTCATGATGGCCCTAGACTTAGAGAAAATCGAACTTCCAATCGATGATACGATTGATGCATTCGTCATGTACGTCAATGAAGAAGAAAAGTTATATGCCATCAATTTGACCCAAGACCTTAGAATGCAAGGATTTAAAGTGGAAACCGAATACTTAGGTCGTGGCTTAAAAGGACAGTTCAAACAAGCCGATCGGTTACATGCGAAATTCTTAGTCATTTTAAATAGTGACGACATTGCATCTAATCTGGTTAACGTTAAGAATAACGAAACGAAAGAAGAAGAGAAAGTCGATATCGATTATTTGATGTATTATTTAGATGAACAATTGAACGATTTGGAAGATATTTCTAAACTAGGTGGCGAAATTGAGTCAGATGACGAAGATTGCGATTGTGATCATGATCACTGTGAACACGGTCATTGCCACTGTGGTAAACATGGTTCTTGTCATCATGAAGGAGAGTAGTTTATGAAAAAGCACATGAATACAGATTTTTCCATTCAAAATGTGGGAGAACACATCGAAGCAGCTGGTTGGGTTTCTAAAAAAAGAAATTTAGGTGGACTTTTGTTCATCGATTTAAGAGACCGTTCCGGTATCATTCAATTAGTCGTTCGCCCGGAAAATAAAAATTACGAACTTGCTAGTTCGCTACATAACGAGTACGTTATTTCTGTTACTGGTACTGTCGTAGAAAGAGAAAGCAAAAATAAAGATCTTGCAACTGGTGATATTGAGCTTGATGTAGAAGAAATGACACTTATCAATGAGGCCAAGGAACCACCTTTTCCAATTGCCGATAATATCACGGCTCTTGAGGATACAAGGTTAAAGTATCGTTATTTGGATTTACGTCGCGACGAAATCAAGAATAAGATTATCACTCGTAGTCACATCATGAGAAGTTTCCGCGACTACTTTGAGGATAACGGTTTCATCAACATCGAAACGCCGTCTTTATGTAAATCGACTCCAGAAGGAGCAAGAGATTACTTAGTACCTTCTCGTACGTTCCCAGGACGATTCTTTGCTTTGCCACAATCACCGCAGTTATTTAAACAACTTCTTATGGTGGCAGGAATGGAACGCTACTACCAAATCGTAAAGTGTTATCGTGATGAAGACTTACGTGCCGATCGTCAACCAGAGTTTACGCAAGTCGATGTCGAGATGAGCTTTGTCGATGAAAACGATGTCATGGATATGGCAGAGGGCGCTGTTACGAAGGTATTCCACGATACATTGGGAATGGATTTACCGAGACCATTCATGCGTATGAAATACGATGATGCGATGAGAGATTATGGTAGCGATAAACCAGATTTACGGTTCGATATGAAGATTCAAGATATTACAAATGTGTTCCAAGATACGGAGTTTGGGTTATTCCGTACGGTCTTGGATTCTAATGGTATCATCAATGCTATCGTCGTTCGGAATGCAGCCGATCATTACTCTAGAAAAGAATTGGATCGTTTGACAGAGTTTGTGAAGACGTACCGTGCATCTGGACTTGCTTTTGTAAAGGTTACGAAAGAGGGCATGTCTGGTTCTATTAACAAAGCTTTAACAGATACTGTTATCAAGAGTTTAACGGATACACTTTCTCTAGAAGAAAACGATTTGATATTAATCGTTGCCGATACGAAGTACAACATCGTTAAGACATCTTTAGGAGCCCTTCGTGTCAAACTAGCTAAGGAACTAAATTTAATCAATGAGAACGATTATGCCGTTCTTTGGATTACGGATTTCCCTCTATTTGAGTATTCGGAAGAGGAGGGCCGCTACGTTGCATGCCACCATCCGTTTACGATGCCAACAGAGGAATCCATTCCGTATGTATTAACGAATCCTGAAAAATGTTATGCCAAAGCATACGATATCGTCATCAATGGATATGAAGCAGGAGGAGGCTCTATTCGTATCCATGACGGAGCACTACAAGATACGATGTTCCATGCCCTTGGCTTTACGGAAGAAGAGGCTAGAAGCAAGTTCGGTTGGTTTATGGATGCCTTCCAATATGGAACCCCTCCACACGGCGGACTTGCCTTTGGATTAGATCGTATGGTTATGCTTCTTACCAAAACAGAAAACATTCGTGACGTTATCGCATTCCCTAAGACTGCTTCTGCAAGCGACTTGATGTGCGAATGTCCTAGTGAAGTAGACCGTAAACAATTAGAAGAATTACACATTCAAACAACAGAATAAATTGACATGAGACATCATTCCTGATATGATAAGTTAACTTTCGAAAGGAATGATGTTTTCTTATGAAAAATAAATACGATATTATGAAAAGCAAAATTTTGAATGCTAAGAATCAACAATTTGTAGATTCTCTTCGCCTTACATGTGATCGTAAGTTAGAAGCCATCGAAAGAGAATTTTTAATTATGAGTGCAACGTATCCCGCTTTGATTCATCAATCTCATTTCGTATACGAGTGTCATGAAGCTTTGCAAAATTTAACGTATTCAGATGTTGCTAGTGTGATGCATCACAATGCGGAAAGTGCACTTACTGCTTTGGTAAAAGAAAGTGATAACTACCGCATCGCAATGCAATTTCTATATTTGGATGCAGTAGGAAAAGAATGTGGTGTTCCTTTTTGGCCGATTCCAACAGATGAATTAGAACATGCTAGAGAAGCAGGAATTCCTTTTTCAGTTTTCTACGATTTACGGCAAAAACAATTTTATAACGCTGTATCTGTATCAGTTGCTAACAAGTGTTTTAAGGCTAGTTTTCAAGTGGAAGAATTGAGTGATGAGGAAAAAGCGTTGATTCGGAAACATCATAAAGATTACATGAACGAAGAAATTTATCCATCTGTAGAAACGCAGGAAACGAGCACCAAAGAAGATGTCCATGCTTTGCGTCTCGTAAAATCATTCATCATGTAGTTTACTATTTTTCTTGTGAGTGCTATAATAACAAGTATTCCAAGTAAGGAGGATTTTATGGAAAAAAAGAATCGCAGTCATTCACTTTTAACGTTTGCTATTGCAGCAGGTACTGTCTATGTTGGATATCATGCTTACCAATTTTTAAAGGAACGGATGAATCGTCCAAAGTACATTGAAGTACCGTATCCTGTAGAAGAACAAGATGACCAACAGGAACAACAAGAATATCAGAAAGTTAGTTATAGATAAAAATTAAGCATCGTTAGGATGCTTTTTTTGACACTTTATAAAAAATTCGATATAATTCACGTTGAAAGAAAGTTGATTTGTTATGAGAAAAGAGATAAAAGAACAAGGAATCCGCATGCTAGCTGGTGCTTTAGTAGGTATCTCACTTGGAACTATTATTGGTAAAGGAATCAGAACGTTGATTTTGAATCGGATACCAGTTTCTGGTATTTTGTCTACTACAGATGATTTGTATTCCATTTATGATGCAGCTATCGTTAATCTTGTACCAGAGGGGGATATAGAATCCAGTGAAAATCAGGCTAATTTTTTAGCAGGAGTGTTAAGCCAATATACAGAAGAGTCGTTTCCACTCTCTGTCAGAAACGAAAATGCTCGTCTCATTCATGCATTAGAGAGTAACGGGATTACGGAAGATACTAATTACAGTGGAGAATTTTTTGGTTATACAGTTCAAAATGATAATATTCCAGCTACTAACATCTATTTAAGTGCCTTTGGCCAAGCATTTTATGACGTGAATCCATATATCGGAGAATCCAATGTTTTATTACATCAGTATGAGAATGGGGAAGAATCTTATCACGTTATGACGAAAGACCCAGATGGCGCAACTTTCATGGTTAGCATCTTTAACAAGGCCGCCCCTCTGGTAGCATGTACTGGCGACACCTTTTATTTAGAGGAAGAGGTAGATCCTTCACAAGTAGAAGAACTATGTGATTTTGCAGTTCAAGCTTATCGGAACGGATATACATCAAAAGAGATGCTTTCTTCTTCCGCGCTTGCTTTCTTACAAGAATACAGTCGGTATGATGAAATGATAGAACAATTAAATCTAGCTAAGCGACAAGTGAATTTAGATATGTCACAGAAATTTTTGAATTTACTATCAACCGAAATGCTAGAGGATGCTAGTCAAAAATCAATGATTCAAGAGAATTTATCCCGTTATCAAGATGAAATCGAATTAGGAATTGCTACTCAATTAGCGAGTAGAGCAAATGCAGCAAATATACCTGTAGCATGTCAAAGAGAGGATTCGATTACCACTTCTTCTGTTTTAGTTGGTGCATATTATGATCAAATCCGCATTCAGACAGACGAGGGAAGCAGAACTTATACGAGGGATGAAAGTGGAACAGAAAGTTGTTATTCCATTCGATTAGAAGAAGGCAATCAATTCTTCCAAATCGATTATTATCCAAATCCTACTGGTGTCGATACTTTTTCCATTTCACCTAGTAGACCAAGTTCAAATTCGTTATTATATGCAGTCGATTTAGAAGAACGAAAAGACGAATTGTTATCTATTCTTTTTACACCAATCGATCAAGACCTTACCATCGAAGAGGTAAAGGATACGTCATTTTATCAAGCCGTTATGGGAGATGATGAAGAAAGGGTTACAACGGCTGTAAAACTAAAGAAATAATATAAAAATCATTCCTTCTTTATCAGATTTGTAGTATCATTAAGATAAAGAAAATTATGGAAAGAGGTTATTTCAATGAAAGATAATACAAAGAAAGTTATTGCCGGTGCCGTTGCGCTTGCAATTGGGGCTGGAGCAGGTGCAGGAATTAGTGAATATGTCCGCAATCAATTGTCTACTGATGAACCAACGGCTTCTAATTCACAAGATGTAGATACTAACTTTTGGAGAATTACTGATTTGGTACCAGAAGGAGAAGTAGAGTTTGATACTCAAAAAGCCGCTGATTTAGCAACCTCATTGATATCTGAACGCAACTCTGCTGGCCAACAAGAAAATGCATTATTAAATGCTATGTTAATCCATTCTTTGGAAACAAACGGTGCTACTGATTTTAGTCTTTATCAGTCACCAGAACGTTATTACTTATATTCTCTTAATGCCAACCAAGAGAACCAAACCGTTATATTACGAGATAATGGACAATGGTTTATAAAACAAAAAGAAGATAAAACTTCTAAAGAGATGTTAACGCATGAGTACTCTACCTCTGGAGATACCGAATATTATGGATATTCTTTAACTGATGAAGATGGCATGCGTTTAAATATCAATACTGTAAAAAACGAACAGGAAGATACTGGTGTGATTTCCGTTTCTCTATATGGAGATTATTATCATGATTCTGTCAGTGCTGAAGAAGTAAACGATACCTATGATGTGATATATGATGCTTATCAAAATGATCGTAGAATAGAAGAAATTTTAGTCAATCCTATTTTTGATTTTGTACCTTCTGAAGTACTTTTTGATTATTCTACTACAAAAGATGAAGAAAATGGGGTCGATTTGGATTCTTCTCAAAAATTTGCACAGATGTTAGGGGAACAAGTAGACTTAAATGATTCAATGTCTCAACAAATCGAAGAAAGTTTTGCACGAGTTCAAGATGACGTAGAAACCAGTCTTGCTAAGCAAATTGTCGGTAGAGCAACTGCTCAAGGACTTACTTTGTATGATAATCCAACTAGCATCAACGCGGCTGACAATTATCTTTTGTATGGACCTTATTATGATCAAATTCATTTGCAAACGGATTGGGGAACTCGTACTCAAATTCGAAACGAAACAGGAACGAGCAGTAGTTATTCTATCGAATTAAGAAGTTCTATTGATTATGTTTCGATCCATTATCTTCCAGATGATAATCAAATTGTCGTTTATGAAAATCCAAAGTTGCCTAGATTTTCCGATGGAATAGTCAAAGTGACGGATGAGATGAAAGAGGATATCGAACGCACTATTTTTGCTCCAATCGATCAAGAAATAGCTATTAAAGATATTCAATCTACAAGTTATTATCAACAATATTTAGCTGATCAAAACCGGGAAGCTACCATTGATGATGTACCCAAGACTCGTTAGTTCAAATACCGTGTTATAAAGTGGTGCTTTTGCGTCACTTTTTTGACAATTTTGCCTGTTTGTGATATAATTAGTTTGCTTTTGAAATTAGGGGGATAAAAAATGAAAAAAGAACAGTTTCATTTCAAAAGAATGTTAGCGGGAGGACTTGCTGCTTTTACACTAGCGAATTTTCCAGCTGCTGCTCATGCGACTGATTTTTCAGAATCGAATTTATCAGAAACATTTGATCGTGTTAGTGAGCAAACCGTTACAGCGGATATGGATTTATCCGACTTGTTTGTAGAAGGAGATTTAGATTATACTAAAGAAGATGCCGATGCTATTGCTTCTTTAGAAAATTCGATTGAAAAAATGGAAGACGCTAACGCAGAGATAATTTATGCATTAGGAACGAATGGAATCCATCCGGATTTTGCTGCGGAAAATTATGTTTCTTATGACTGTTTGGATGAGTTTCCGATTGACCGTGTTTTGCTAACTCCGTCTAGTCAAATGGTTTCCATCTCTGACGAAGATTATTCTGCTTGTTTAAGTGCTTCTTTTTATCGGACGGGAAAATGGGATAGTCTTTATCTTACTATTGGCGATATGACGCAAGACTATTTGTTTATAGGTGTCGATCGATTGTATGATGATGGAGATTATATTTCTTTTAGGAACGGTAATGGTAATGCTGTATCCATTTCGATATCATCTGCCGATACTGAACAATATGTCACTTCTTTAAAAGAAGCATTTCTTCAAAAGTTAGATGAAAAGAAGTTGTTAGAAATGCCTGCTTTTGATTCTTTGAAAGAGAATTCAGATTACTGTGGATTTGTTAGTACATATTCTGAAAATACAGAGACTAAAGAAAATTCAAAAAATGATAGAAATGCGAAACAGTATTCTAAAACGGCTAATACTTTAATGCCATTTTAAAAAAATTTATCATAAATACTTGACAAATGCATATATTTTCTATATACTACTAGAGAAATTAAAAAAGGAAAGCGATGTATCCATCCACCTGAACGCGAATAGTGTTGGGTAACAATGCCTAGGTAGCAACAACAAAGAAATATATTAGGCAAAAAAGTGGATACAGATTGTGTCCACTTTTTTATATTTTATGGAGGTGTTTTATATAGCTAGTTCAAAGAACCAAATGTTAATCAACGAGCAAATTCGTGCCCGTGAAGTTTTGGTAATTGGTCCAAACGGCGAACAAGTCGGTGTGAAGACGGTTTCTGATGCTTTGACACTCGCACAATATGCTGGATTAGATTTATGTTTGATTAACCCAAATGGTAATCCACCGGTTTGCAAAGTTATGGATTACAACAAGTATCGTTATGAAAAACAAAAGAGAGAAAAAGAAGCATTAAAGAAACAGCGTGCTGCTAATAGCGAATTAAAAGAATTTCGTCTTTCGCCAGTAATCGATGTGGGCGACTTCGAAACGAAGTTAAAACAAGTTACAAAGTATTTGTTGAAAGGTGATAAAATCAAACTTTCGATTCGTTTTAAAGGAAGACAAATGGCTCATACAGATTTAGGAAAAGATATCCTAAATAAATTTGCTGGTAGATTAGTAGACATTGCAAAAGTTGATCAAGAAGCAACTTTGGAAGGTCGCAACATGACGATGTTATTGACACCAAATAAAGACAAATAAAATTGGAGGAGTAATTTATGGGAAAAATTAAGACACATAAAGGTTTAAAGAAAGTTTTAAACGTAAGACAAAGTGGCACTGTTACTATGGGACATCCTGGTAGTAGACACAATACTGGTAGTAAGACTGCTAAGTATAACAGAAGCATGAGAAAGACAAACAGTTTATCAAGTGCTGATCGCAACAGATTAAAGAATATCATTGTAAAATAGGAGGAGTAAAACATGGCAAGAGTAAAGAACGGAGCAGTTACAAAGGCTCGTCATAAAAAGATTATTAAAGCTGCTAGTGGTTATTTTGGAAGCAAACATACCCTTTATAAGACAGCTAAAGAACAGTTGATGCATTCTGGTCAATATGCATTCAGAGATAGAAAGAATAGAAAACGTGACTTTAGAAAATTATGGATTACTCGTATCAACGCAGCATGCCGTATGAACGATATCAGTTATTCTAAATTCATTTCAGGACTTAACAAAGCTGGTGTAGAAGTAAACCGTAAGATGTTAAGTGAAATCGCAATTAACGATGAAAAAGCATTTGCTGAATTCGTTGCAATTGCTAAAAAAGGATTAGAAGGCAAAGCAACTGTTGCTGCTAAAGTAGAAACGAAAGGCGTTATTGTAACACCTGCTAAAGAAGAAAAAGCAGCAAAAAAAGAAACTAAGAAAGTAGAAGAAGAAAAAGTAGAAGAAAAACCTAAAAAAGCTACTACTAAGAAAACAACTACTAAGAAAGAATCTACAAAGGCAGAGACAGAAGAAAAGCCTAAAAAGACAACAACTAGAAAAACAACGAAAAAAGAAGCGAAATAAAAAATAGACATATTAATGAATTTAAATACCGAGTGCCAGTGATGGTGGTATTTTGTAGAAATTAATAGAAGATAAAAACGAAAAGGAGAAATTATATTATGGCAGTAGTGTCAATGAATTATTTACTAGAAGCTGGTGTTCAATTCGGACATCAAAAGAGAAGATGGAATCCAAAGATGAAGGAGTACATCTATACGACGAGAGATGACATTTATATCATCGATTTACAAAAAACAGCAAAGAAGATGGAAGAAGCTTACGAAGCAGTTAAACAAATTGCTCAAAATGGCGGAATGTTCTTATTTGTTGGTACAAAGAAACAAGCTCAAGAAGCAGCAGAAGAGTCAGCTACTAGAACAAACATGTATTTCGTAAACGAAAGATGGTTAGGTGGAACTCTTACAAACTTCAAGACAATTCGTAGTCGTATCAAGAGAATGGATGACATCGAAAATATGGAAAAAGATGGTACGTTCGACGTATTACCTAAGAAAGAAGTTATCGGTTTAAAGAAAGAATTTGCTAAGTTATATCGTAACTTACGTGGAATTCGTTCTATGACAAAACTTCCAGATGCACTTATCATCGTTGATCCTAAGAAAGAAGAAAATGCAATTAAAGAAGCAAGAATTTTAGGTATCCCTGTATTTGGTGTAGTAGATACAAACTGTGATCCAGATATGGTTGATTATGTTATTCCTGGTAATGACGATGCTGTTCGTTCTGTAAAATTAATGATTGGTGTATTAGCAAATGCTATCGCTGAAGTAAACGGAAACGAAATGATCGATTACTTGACAGATGATGACAAGAACAAGAAGTCTTCTGATAAGGAAGAAGTTGCACCTAAGAAAGAAGAACGTCGCGTTGTTAAGAAAGAAGAAAAAGAACATTCTGAACCAAAGAAAGAAGTTGCTCCAGTAGCAGAACCAGTTAAAGAAGAGAAGGCAGATTATTCTAAAATGACTGTTGCTGAATTAAAAGCAATGGCAAAAGAAAAAGAAATCGCTGGTTATACAACGATGAAAAAAGCTGAATTAATCGAAGCTTTAGAAAAATAAGAATAAAGGAGATACCGTTTATGTTTAAAGCAGAAGACGTTAAAATTTTAAGAGAAAGAACCAATGCTGGAATGATGGATTGTAAAAAGGCCTTAGAAGCTTCTAATGGGGATATGGACAAGGCCATCGACTGGTTAAGAGAAAATGGAAAGGCAAAAGCTGCTAAGAAAGAAGCTAGAATTGCTGCTGAAGGAACAACAAAGATTGTTCAAAATGATAACACAACTGTTATTATTGAAATGAACTCTGAAACGGATTTCGTTGCTTCTAATGCAGAATTTAAGACTGCCGTTGATGAAATCGCAAATGCTATTTTAAGTAGCGATGTACAGACGATAGAAGAAGCAAACGAACTTACAATTGATGGTGTTAGTGTTCACGATTATATCGTAAACTTGACTGCTAAGATTGGTGAAAAGTTAACGTTCAGAAGATTTGCTCGCATTTCTAAGAGTACTGATGAATGCATTGGTGTATATTCTCATATGGGTGGTAGAATTGGTGTAGTCGCTCTTTTAAAAGGTAACAATGTAGAAGTTGCAAAGGATGTTGCAATGCATACTGCAGCAATGAATCCTGGTTATGTTACAAGAGAAGATGTACCAGAAGATGTAAAAGCACATGAAGAAAGCGTCATCAAAGCAGAAGTTATGAAGGAAGGTAAGCCAGAAAACATTGCCGAAAAGATGGTTGCTGGTCGTATGAATAAGTTCTTCAAAGAAAACTGCTTAGTAGAACAAGAATTCATTAAAGATTCTAGTATGACTGTCGGAGATTACGTTAAGAATAACGGTTGTGAAATCGTTTCTATTACACGTTTCGAAGTTGGTGAAGGAATCGAAAAGAAAGAAGAGAACTTTGCTCAAGAAGTAATGTCTCAAATTCAAGGATAAGACTAGCAATAGTCTTTTTTCTTTGCTATAATGAAGGAGAAAGAGGGAATAAACATGTTATCAATGGTATCTACATCCAATAAAAAAATATCTACGTTACTAAAGGATTTTACGAGACATCCACGGGAATTTGAAAGTTACAGTAAACATTGTCGCAATATTTTAAATTCGTTTGTTTGGTTAAAAGAACATCAATATGATCCTAGTGTAGATTCTTATGACTACCTAGTAAAATTACTACAACACTATAGTTGTTCTGATTATATTTTACAAAGCATGTTGGTTGACTTTCAAAAAGAGGTCGTTGCGAAGGTTCCAGATGATGAAAAGACAGTTTTACATTCTAATCTTTATTATTATGATGTAACCGGTTCCATGAACTCTCTACATGACTTGGATTCTCTTGCGACAGTGAACCCAAAGAATCCGGTTTATCGCCGTTTGGATTATACAATTTTGAATCCTACTATCGATTTGGATCTTGACCGTGAATATTCGTTTGATGAAATTTGCAAGTTGGCTCAAGAGGGTGTTATTACCGTGTTAGATAATCATTTGTCTTCCGAACGTTCTCAAACTCAAGAGAATGATGATTGTGTCTATTTGGTACACAGTGATCCATATTGGATTGGAAACGAAAGTAGAGTAGTCGATCAGTTGTATTCTTTTTCAGATCCATCTTTGCGCAGCAAGTGGGGAATCATTCACAAGCCACTTTGTCAGTATGTAAAAGAACAATGTGTCGATTTCGATTCGGATCAGGAGAAAAACAATCAGATGAAAGATTTATTACTTACGGAAAAGCACTTACAAGAAATTACGGATGGAATGATTGGTTATTACCATAAACATCATAAACCTTTTCCTAAAGTTGTTGCAAAGACGATAGAGGGAAACGAAGAATGTTTGAATGCTGTCGATCAAGCTTGTTTTTCTGCGAATCAGGTAGAAAAAACGCATCCAATGGTAAAATCTATTAAGTCTCAACCCAATTTGCCATTATAACAGTAAGTAGTACAGTATTCTGTACTATTTTTGATTTTGGTATAGTTTTGAATTTATATGGAAATATTTTTTTCAAAAAGTTCATGTTTTTATTTTAATTTACATACATTTTATCGGGTGATGATATGAAAAGGACAACCTTTTTGGGAGTAGTGCTGGTAGTAGTGACTATTCTTTTTTTTATTTATGTTACAACGAAAGAGGCAGAAGCATCTCCTACCGTGAATGAGGAACATGAAGTTCGAGGTGTATTTATGTCTTACATTGATTTGGAAAATCACTTTGAACAGCAGTCGGAAACCGGTGTGAGGCAAGAAATTGATCAGATGGTTCAGAACTTGAAGCAGGATGGATTCAATTTATTGATTTTACAAGTTCGAAGTCATATGGATGCGATATATTCATCTTCATTGTTTCCTAAATCATCTTACTTGGAAGGTGTCGATTTGACTCAGTTTGATCCACTTTCTTATTTTATTGAAGTGTGTCATGCATCTTCTATTCAAATCTATGCTTGGATCAATCCTTATCGTATTGGTAAAGTTAGTAAGGAAGAGATATCTCTATATCCTTATTACGACTTGATTTCAGATAGTATTTGTGAAGTAGGCGATACTCTTTATTTAAATCCGGCCAAAGAAGAAGTTACGAATCTTTTATTAGAAGGTATTAAAGAAGTATTACAGTATCCAGTGGATGGCATTTTGTTTGATGATTATTTTTATCCTAGTATGGATATCGATCAACAAGAGTATCATTCGTCTGGAATGGAGGATGTGTCAGAGTTTCACTTGCAAGTCATTAATCAAATGGTTCAGCAAGTTTATGAGCTCGTTCATTCTTATCAAAAAGTATTCGGTATTAGTCCGTCTGGCAATATTGAAAATAACTATTCTAGTATTGGTGCAGATGTAGCGACTTGGGCAAGGGAAGATGGATACGTTGATTTTTTAATGCCGCAGATCTATTACGGTTTTCGTAATGAGGCTAAACCATTTATTGAAACAGTTAACGAATGGAACGCATTGATTCCTAATGAGAGAATCCCGATGTATATTGCACTTGCTCTCTATAAAGAAGATACAGAGGATGAGTATGCTGGTAACGGGAAGCTTGAATGGATAGAAGAGAGTGATATTTTAAAACGACAAGTTTTGTTGTCACGCAACCTCTCTAATTATCATGGATTTTCTATTTTTCGGTACGATAATGCTTATAGAGGAGTGTCGGATGAATTTATTAATTTAAAGTCCATTTTTTATCAAAATTAATACTAGTAATTGTATTATTAATTTTGATATAATCAAAGTGGAAGTGATTAAATGGATTCTAGTGTAAAAAAGAATAGTGATAATATTATTCCTTTTATTAACTTAATTATGTGTAATATTCCAGATGAAATAACTGATCTAGAAAAAATTCGTTATATTTATATTGAATTAGGAAAAGTATTTAGTTATGATTATAGAATTATTTCTGACGAAAGTGTTGCTAGTGAGCCTTTGGATTATGAAAGAAATATGATTGGTCGTTATAAAACTTGCTACCAAATAAGTGATATATTTACACTATTGGTAAATAATTTTGTTCCAAATGCTAAAGCAAAAATTATTGAAAGAACGATTCCAGGTAGACATTTTTCAAAAGAGCATGTTGCAACGGAGGTAGAAATGCCTAATCATGATAAGTTTTTGTTTGATTTGACACTTGATTTATATAACATTCAAGCTGGTTTACGTACAGAACATTTTGGATTTGAAACGGATTCCGTATCTCAATATGATATTATTTCTCAAAAAGAATGTAAGGAAATGGATCGAAAATTAGGTTTTGTTCAATCTGGTTACACAAATGATGACATTGATAGAGTTAAATCAGAATTATCACAGGTTGATTTTTCTGGTAAAACACCGAAAGAAATTATCGAGTATAAAATTACTTACTGCAAAGAAAAATTATCAAAGAATTTTGTCGGTTGCCATGAGGGATCTAGGTATATTTATAAAGTTTTAACTGAAGTTTTAGAACCAGAAGAATTACGTAGTTTGAAACAATATAATTTGTCATACTCTAATACAGATAGTATTAATTTGGTTTCTGTTTATGGATTTTCTGATGTCAATTTATTTTATCTTTATACAGGAGCAGCTGGTTTAAACAAAACCACTCCTAAAAATATTTATCAATTATTAAAAAATGGATGGAAAACAAATAGTGTATCTATTCAAAGTATTTTTGAAGATTTAACAGAGGAAGACAAGATATCTCAAGATTCCGATTTTCCATTTTCTTTAAGTGGTGAGAATTCAAATTCCATTAAAAAATTATGAAAAATAGTTTATGCTCGTTTCCTTTTTATAGATTTTCTAATTTTTGTTTTACATCGCTTTTAAAATGTTTTATAATTTATATTAGATAATAGGAGCGATTAGTATGAAGAAACGAAATGGATTTACATTGATTGAACTTTTGGCGGTTATTGTCATTTTAGGAATTATTATGATGATTGCAATTCCTAATGTCATTTCAACTGTCGAAAAACAGGAAAAAAACTCTTATATTAGTGATGCTAACAAATTAATTACGATGGCTAAATATGCATTACGAACTAACACGGATATTCCATATCCAGATCCTGATCAAGTTGTTATTTTATATTTTAGTTATATTGATAATGGCGACATTGAAACAGATCCAGAAGGAAGAACATATGATTCTGAGCAATCTTATGTAGCATTAAAACATACGGATGATAATTATATTGAATATTGGGTTCAATTAGTAGGTGTTGATGCACGTGGTAATCGTGGAGTACCACTTACTAGCGAAGTAGAGCTCGGTAAAGATATGGCGCTTAATCTAGTTAAAAAGAATTTTGTACCTACTACTGGTAAAGCAGAAATTGGAAACCGTTTATATGGACATACAATCTCTGCAAGTAATATTTTTGAGTTTAAAAAAACTGTTTAGAGACTTTTATAAAAGTTTCTTTTTTGTCAAAAAAATGTCAAAGTTTTAGGAATGATATTTACTAGATGTATAAAATTTGATATGATAAAGAAGAATAATAGAGGAGGGAAATAAACTATTATGAGAAGAAGTAAAGGTTTTACATTAATCGAACTTTTGGCTGTTATCGTAATCTTAGGTGTAATTATGTTAATCGCAATTCCATCTGTTACAGGTTACATTACGAGTTCAAGAAAGAATTCATTTGCTTCAACAGGAGCAAACATTATCGATGCCGTAAGAAAGTATGCAATTACTGCTAATGGACTTCCAAACTATACTGGAGATAAAGTAGTTTATCGTGTAGTTGATGAAAACGGTAAAATTGCAGTTAAGCTAGATTCTGGTGGTACAAAGAGTGCTTTCGGAGCAGCTTGGATTCCAGGATACAACTATGTTGTAATCGAAGCAACAGATAATAATAACTACAATTACTATTATGCTGGATATGATGCAAGTGGTAACTTCATTCCATTGACACTTGAAGATGAATTAAAAGGTGGAGTTGTTGAGAATGTTTCAGAATTATCTGATACAGAAACAATCGACAATAGAATCAAGAAACTTCCTACAGATGATGATGATACTACTACTTGGCCTATATCAGGTTCTACTCAGGTAGATTTTGTAGATAACTACAACATTGCTATTTCAGGAACCGCTGATAATGTTCGCCTATATCGTCTATATCCAAATAACGGTGACGTATTACTATAATTCGATTAATGTACGTAAGACTAGTTTCACTAGTCTTTTCTTTTGCCTTTTGATATAATTAGTTTGAGGTGAAATTATGTTATTAATCGGTTCCCATGTTGGGTTTAATAAAGATACACAATTGCTTGGAAGTGCGGAAGAAGCAATGAGTTATGGAGCGACTACATTTATGTTTTATACTGGTGCGCCACAAAATACGAGACGAAGTGAAATTCGAGATGATTTAACACTTCAAGCAATGGAAAAAATGAAAAACAGTGATATCGATTATCGATACGTCGTTGTTCACGCTCCTTATATTATTAATCTTGCAAACAATAACGAACATGAAAAGTATCAATTTTCTATTAACTTTTTACTAGAAGAAATCAAGAGATGTGAGGCACTCGGTATTCATTATATGGTCTTACATCCAGGTTCTCATGTTGGAATTGGAGTCGATGCTGGAATTTACAATATTGCGAATGCTTTGAATAAAGTATTGTCAGGACGCGACGAACACGTTACGATTTTATTAGAGACAATGGCTGGCAAAGGAACGGAAATTGGTAGTAAATTAGAAGAAATTGAGAAAATTATTTCGTTAGTAGAGGAGCAAGACCGAATCGGTGTCTGTTTGGATACATGTCATTTACACGACGCTGGTTACGATATGAATCATTTTGATGAATTTTTAGATTTATTTGATTCTATCATTGGTTTGGATAAGGTTCATTGTGTGCATGTAAACGATAGTAAAAATCCAGTTGCTTCTCACAAAGACCGTCATGAAAATATCGGGTTTGGTGATTTGGGATTCGATACTTTATGCAGAATTATCTATCATCCGAAATTGGAAATGATTCCTAAAATATTAGAAACTCCGTATGTGGATGGTATTTATGCACCGTATGGGAAAGAAATCGAGATGATTCGTTCGAAGACCTTTAATCCCAATTTAATAGAAGAAATTCGAGCACAAAAAAAGGATTGATGACAATCTTTTTTTGTTTGGAGAGAGTTCTGTTCCTTAGAAATTAATTTAGTTTGCCAATGTTTTGTAAATATACCATTTCTATTTTTTTAGCTGTATTGAAGTCGACAATTTTGGTTATTTCTTGAAAAGTTGGTTGGTAAATTCCGTTTAATAAGTTTTGACAGTTTTTTTGCATGAGCAATAAGATTTGATATGCTTGGTTTGGTGTCAGGATGATTTGGTTTTTATTTGCATATGCCAGAATCATTTCTATATCTTTGGAAGAAAGGTTCATAATATATTGTTTGACAAATTCTTTCATCATAGATTTCCTCCTTTTTTGATTGTATGGTTTGAAATTAAAAAATATGACCAAACTAAAATTGAGGGATTTTTATGTATAAAAACAATCATCGCATTCGAATTATCTTTGCATTTATTTGTTTGGCATTATTTGGAATTATTCTTTATTTCATCTATTTTATGGTGTCTAAGAACGATTTTTATCAAAATGAATACGAACGGTTATCTAACCAATACTTATATGGTTGGACTGCTCCACGAGGAAGAATTTTAGATGTCAATGGAAACGTTTTGGTCGATAACGAGGCAGTTTCGGTTTTGGCGTATTCGAAATCTTCTTCGACAACGGTAACGAAAGAAGTAGAACTTGCTAAAAAAATTAACGAGTTGATTGAAGTTTCTGGAGACGATATCGATGAAGAAGATATGAGATCGTTTTATTTGTTGTTTCACCGTGAAGAACTTGTTGCTATGGCAGGTGAAGAAGTAGAAAATCAATACAAGAAGAGAGAAATTACATTGTCAGAGTACAACAATATTTTAAAGAGTTTCATTTCTTCTGAACAGTTATCCAATTACAATGAGGATGACAAACGGGTAATTCAAATCTATCAATGGATGAATCAGAGTTACTCTTACGACATCAAAGTGATTAAACGAGATCTCAGTACGGAAGAATTGGCAGCATTAAGCGAACATATGGGCGAACTGACAGGTTGCTTTATCACGTACGATTGGGAACGAGTTTATTTCTATGGCGATACGTTAAAGAGTATTTTGGGCAGTGTTTCTTCTTCTACACAAGGAATTCCTTTAGACGATATCGATTACTATAGCAGTGATTACAGTTTAAATGACCGAGTAGGAATCAGCGGTCTCGAGAAACAGTACGATGAGGTTTTAAAGGGGGAGAAAGCAAAATATAAAATTAATGGAAATCACAGTATTTCTTTGGTTTCTTCAGCGAAACGTGGCAACGATATCGTTCTTACCATCGATATCGAGTTACAACAAGCAGTTGATGAGATTTTAGAAACGGAGATCTTACGAGCAAAAACGGAAGGGAATACTGAATATTACAAAGGAAGTTATGTCGTCCTTTCTGATCCCAAAACGGGAGGTATTCTAGCAATCTCTGGTAAAAATGCAGTTTCTAATGCAACAAGATATTCTTTAATCGATGCAAGTAGAAACATATTTACTTCCCCAATGACACCGGGAAGTATCGTTAAGGGTGCCAGTATGTTAGTAGGCTACACGACGGGTGCAGTTCAAATTGGCGAGACAATCTATGATGAATGTATTAAAATTGCCGGAACTCCAGAAAAATGTTCGCATGCCAAATTGGGCAGAATCAACGATATTGAAGCACTGGCATATTCCTCGAACGTCTATCAATTTCATATCGCTATGAGAGTATCCGGAAATCAGTACTATTATGGAATGCCGATGCATGCATCTTTAGATGACTTCGAAACGTATCGAAACGTGTTTCGTCAATTTGGTTTGGGTGTAAAAACAGGGGTCGATTTTCCAGTTGAATCTGTAGGAAACATCGGTACGGGAACTTCACCAGGACTTCTTTTAGACTTTGCGATGGGCCAATATGACACGTATACAGTCATGCAAATGTCTCAATACATTACGACGATTGCAAATGATGGTGTACGTATTCAACCTCATTTTTTAAAGAGTGTTCATGAAAGTACGGACGACGGTTCCCTAGGACCTGAGATTTCTTCGGTTTCTAGAACCGAGTTAGGGACTCTTCCGTATGATGAAGCTTATCTAGACCGAATTCAAGAAGGATTTCAGGCCGTGATGAGTTATGGATTAGGAAAAGGTGTCATGGGTACTAGTCCAAATGCAGCTGGGAAAACAGGTACTTCGGAGACGTTTTTAGATACGGATGGAGATGGTGTAATCGACACGGAGACGATTAGTAATGCCTTCGTCGGATATGCACCGTATGATGACCCGGTTATGACGATTGCCGTTACTAGTCCAGATATTTCTCATCCTTCTACAACGAATTCTTATTTTTCTTACGTAAATCGTAGACTTTCTAAGCAAATCAGTTCGAAATTCTTTGAACTTTATGGAAATCCCACTTAAACCATAAAAAACCTTTTGCTTTTTTACAAATATCTGTTATAATATTAAAAGGAAATAACGAGGAGGGATTAGAATGAGTAAAAAAGTAGGTAGCAGACAAAATAAGACATTAGTATGTTCTGTTTGTGGTGAAGAAAACTACAGAACTGAAAAGAATGTAAAAAATACAACTGATCGTCTAGCTTTAAATAAATATTGCCCTAGATGTGCTCGTCACACGGAACACAAAGAAAAGAAATAAGGATTCCTTATTTTTTTGTGTCTAAATGATTTTGATTCATCAGATGAATTTTTACTTTCATCTGTTGGAAGTTATGAGGGTTTCTAATTTATGAAATGCATAAATTAGAGTGAAGGAGGATTTATGGTAAACGTTAATGATTTTAAAACGGGAATGTCAATTAAATACGAGGGAAATATCTATTCAGTTGTCGATTATCAACATGTAAAACCTGGAAAGGGTGCTGCATTTGTTAAGGCTAAATTGAAAAACTTGAGAACTGGTGCAATTATTGAAATTACGTTTAATTCTAGTGTAAAAGTAGAACTTGCTCATATCGAAAAGAGAGATATGCAATTCCTATACTCACAAGGCGATACTTATTATTTCATGAATATGGAAACATATGATCAAATTGAAGTAAAAGAGTCTCAACTTGGTGACGATAAGAAGTATTTAAAAGAAAACTTAGTATTGAATATCGTGTCTTATGAAGGTGAAATTTTAGGATTACAATTGCCTGATAAGATCGAAATGGTAGTTACGAAGACAGAACCAGGTGTCAAAGGAAACACGACAAACAATGCCATGAAAGATGCTGTATTGGAAACTGGTATGACTGTCAAAGTTCCATTATTTATCAACGAAGGAGAAACAATTATCGTTTCTACTAAGGACGGTAAATATCAATCAAGAGCGTAAGCTCTTTTTTTGTTCTAAACGAATTTCTTTTTTCGTATGATATAACGAAAGAGGAAATGATATGAAAAAAGAAACATGGATGAAAAGAGAAACCATTTGGTTTGGAACATTATTTATTTTGTTAGTAGCATTATCGATTTTGTATGTGGTTATTCCAACGGATCAGACCTTTCAAGTTCCTACGAGTACGAAAACGGATGATCCTGTCATAGAGGAAGTTAGTGGCGAAGTTGTAACGGTTATGGAAAGTGATGCCATTACAGCAATGCAAGTAGCACGGGATGAAGAATTGGATGCCTTAATTGCCACTGCCAACGAGACGATTAACAATCCAGAAAGTTCTACGGAAGATAAAAACAACGCTTATGAAGAAATGAAAGGAATTACCGATACGAAGTCATTGGAAGATGAGTTAGAAAAATTGATTCAAGATACGTATCAAGTTGCCAACTTCATTAAGGTCTCAACAGATCGTATCGAAGTTGTCGTAGCAACTACAAACTACGATGCAACACTCGCTAATAACATCATGCGAACGATTCAGGAACGTTTTGATAAGCACATGTACATTACAGTTAAATTCGAAATCTAGGCGTTCATAAGGGCAATCTACCGGTTCACTCATAAAATAATATAAGAGCATTAAAGGAGTGAGCCAGTTGCGAAAAAATATTTTGACGAACCGAGAGAAAGAAGTTCTGACGTTACTAATTTCTAACAAATCGACGCGCGAGATATCAGAAGAGTTGCACATCAGTGAGAAAACTGTTCGCAATCATATTTCGAATGTCATGCAGAAATTGTCTGTGAAAGGACGAGCGTGTGCGGTTATTGAACTTGTGAAATTAGGAGAACTAGAAATTTAAATCGTACTATTTTAGTACGATTTTTCATATGCTTAATTGGGTGATGTTATGTTACGGGAAAAGGCAATGCGAAAGATTTTAATGACGACGTTATGTCTATTTGTCTTTTTAGTAGCCAGTATTTTATCTTCTTTTAAAAATGATTCCGATTCTGTCGTCAGTGCCGTTACGTTATCGGACCCGATTTATCAAACGGTGTATCTATTAGATAATGAGGAAAGACTGGTGCGATATCAAATTGAAATTGCAGAGGATACGATAGAGGAGAGAGTCCATAAAATTTTGGATGCGATGCGAGTAGAGTCTACGGTGACAATTCCTGCTTTTTTTCATAAATTTATTCCGACCGATACGAGTTTGTTAGACTATCATGTCACAGGGACTACCATGACACTCAATTTATCGTCTGCATTGTTTACAGGTTCTTCTTATTTGGAGGAGGTCATCGTCGAAGCGCTTACGTACAGTGTGACTTCAATTCCTGGAATTGATGGCCTTACTTTGCAGGTGGAAGGAGTTGGTGTTACGTCTCTGCCACAGACCAAAATCATGATTCCGGAGGTACTTACTAAGGAGTACGGTATCAATAAAGACTTCGATTTTACGAGTTTAATGGGTGTTATGAAAGTGACGACGTATTATTATGAGACGTTAGATGACATCAATTACTATGTGCCTGTCACCAAATACATCAACAACGATAAGGATAAGATTAAAGTAATCATCGAAAATCTATCATCTAGTTACATTCATGAACCGAATTTGAGTAGTTACCTAAGTGAAGCAACTGAATTATTAGATTATCGTATGTCTAATGACGTGATGGTTTTGAATTTTAACGAGGCCATTTTTGATGCCAATCAAAAGATACTAGAGGAAGTTGTATACTCTGTAGCAGGAAGTGTATTTGCTAATTATGATGCTTCTGCCGTCGTTTTTCAGGTAAATGGGCACGATTTCCTAACAAAATCAAAAAAAGATATTGAAAATTATTAGAAATCAGTGTATAATCATTAAGTGTTGTGGTTATACCTGTTCTGGTAGCTCAGCTGGATAGAGCATCGCCCTTCTAAGGCGGGTGTCAAGAGTTCGAATCTCTTCCGGAACACCATATTGGAAATAAAAGAACCCGTTTGGGTTCTTTTTATTTTTTTTTATCTTCTGGAATTTCATCAAATAATTGACGAATGTCGATGTCTAATGCGTCAGCAAATTTTCCAAGAGTTTCCAGTAATGGTGTTTTATTAATGGATAAACATTCTAGATCGCGCACATAACCGTGTGTTAATCCAGTTAAATCCGCTAATTCTTGTAATGTATATTTCTTTTGTAAACGGTATTTTCTAATGTTTGTTCGTACGATAATAGAAATTTTTTCTTTTGAATACTTTTCCATGAATTAATTTTCCTTTCTTTTATGAATTATTTCATAAAATATTCGAAAAATATGTCGCTTGGCTGAAGTTGCTGTGTTATAATAATACTGAAAGGAGTTTGTATATGAGTTCGAAAAACGAAAAAGTAAAGTATTGTAAAAATTGTGGTGAGAAATTAACTGGAGATTGCAAAAAATGTCCAAAATGTGGTGCTAGTCTGTCAATACCAGTCTGGGTCATTATTGTAATTGTAGTTGCTGTCATTTTGATTTTGGCTCTAGCATTTGGATCAAATGATTCTGATAATGGAAATAGTGTAGGAAATGAGAATAGTGTCAATTCAAACAGTACTCCTGCGCCATCCAACAGTCCAACTGCAACACCTCAAGATGATGTGTATGGTTTCGACGAGACTTTTGTTTGGGATGATTTGGAAATTACAATCGGAAGTAATTATTCATTTACTACAGTTGATAATCGTTATTCTGATTTCAATGGTCAGACAACAATTCAATTGCCTATTACCGTTAAAAATCTTTCATCAGAAACACATAGTATAAACATGTTTATGTATAAAATTTACAATTCTTCTGGAACAGAAGCAGAAGATGTCGACTCTTACTTTGATGATGCTGTTGATTTTGCTGGTGACTTAAGAAGTGGTGCCTCTTATACAAAATATTTGTATTTTTTATATGATGGTGACGGAACATATGCTATTGAATTCGACAACTATTCAGAAAAGATTACCGTAGAGTTTGATATTGTAAAAGCATAATAAAGATTTAAGCATTGATTAAGTCAATGCTTTTTTTTGCTTGCGTATTCTAGTTGCTTATAATAGAATAAGGATATGGAGGTAAGTATGAAAAGAATTGATCATGTTTTATGGGGATTGGTATTAATCGTACTGGGACTTATTTTTGGAGTGAATGCTTTGGGATTTGCTCATATTGATGTCTTTTTTAACGGTTGGTGGACTCTTTTTATTATCGTTCCGTGTTTTATTGGAATGTTCCATAAAGAAGACCAGACTGGGAATTTAATTGGTCTAGCAATCGGAATTGTTTTGCTTCTTTCTTGTCAAAACATCTTAGACTTTGGTATGGTACTGAAATTAATTATACCGTTCACTTTGGTTGTATGGGGACTTTCTTTGATATTCAAAGATACGATTCATTCTAAAAGAATGAAGGAAATCCGCGATGCTGCTAAGAAAGAGAAGAATTTAGAAGAGTACTGTGCAACATTTGGAAGTGTTACAGCAGATTATACGAAGGAAGAGTTTAAAGGGGCATCTTTAGAAGCAGTTTTTGGCGGTGTTACTTGCGATTTAAGAGGTGCTACGATTAAGAAAGATGTTGTCATTTCAGCAAGTGCTGTTTTTGGTGGAATCGATATTTACGTGCCAGATGATGTTACTGTAAAGGTTCGTTCTACACCTATTTTTGGAGGAGTTTCCAATAAGGCAAAGAACGATTCTTCTGATCATGCCAAGACAATTTATATCGATGCTACTTGTATTTTTGGTGGAGTGGAAATCAAATGACAAGTGCACAACGAGTAATTAAGGCTATTGCAGTTGGATTTGCAATCTTTCTAATTGTTCTCATCTTTTCTAGTATTTTGATTGGTTTATCGATGGTAGGTCATATTTTTGGATTGTATCATGATGTATCCAAGGAGTTGACAGTTGTTTTAGAAACAGACTATACTGTATCCAACTTAGAAATCGATGTATCGACGGCCGATTTGGAACTTGTCTTAGGAAGTCGCTTGATGGTATCATCAACGGACTCTAATGTTCGTGCATATATAGAAAACGGTACGTTATATGTAGAAGAGGATGACTTCGATTGGTTTGATACGATAAACGATCAAGTTATCGTACAAGTTCCTACTGAGTATTTGGACTTCGTTAACATCGATGCTGGAGCAGGTAAGGTTTCTCTTTCTTCTTTGAAATTCTCTAAATTGGATCTCAGTTTAGGAGCGGGAAATGTTTCGCTTCGTTCTGTTATCGTCACCGATGAAGTAGAGATGGATGGTGGAGCCGGTAAGGTTACCATAGAGGATGCATCTTTCCATAATTTTTCTTATGATGGCGGTGTCGGAGAATTCGAATTTACGGGAACATTAACGGGATCCAATGATTTGGATTCAGGAATTGGAACAATGACGTTACATCTTAACGATTCAGAAAAAGAGTATACGTTTATCTTATCTACTGGAATTGGTTCTGTTTCATTAAATCAAAAGGAATGCTCTTCTGGAACATACGGATCTGGTCCTACGAATGTTCAAGTAGATGGTGGAATCGGTTCCATTGCAATCGAAACGATGTAAAAAAGTGGTGTATGTCCTATACCACTTTTTTTGTGCTTCATATATTATTATGGAGGTGAAAATATGTTTCCGATTGTAATTGGACTTTTTCTAGTTATGATATCCAATATTGTGTTGGGTGTTAGCATTGCGTCGATCCAATGTACTTTCTGTAAGAAGACACTTGCTACTGGAATTGGCAAAGCATTCTGCATCGTTTTAGGTGGATTGCTAATGTATATTTGTGCTCTTTTGAATCCTAATATTTTAGTAGCAAATATTCAAGGCATCGATGTGAATTTGACGGATGCAATGGAACTACTGTTCACTTCGGGTATTATTTACTATGCTGGAAAAGATTTGAAAAAATTAAAAGATTTGTTACAAATCGATTCTTCTAAGCAAGAAGGAGGTGAATAGAATGCAAAAGTTTTATTTCGGAATGGAAACGCTGCGGGTGACACAAGACTATAACGGTGCTACTAGTCACTATCATCATTCTCATGGAACGCCGTCTGATTATCCAATCGATTGTGCAGGCGTCGATGGTAGGCAAAGTGCTTATTTTGCTCCAGTTGATATGAAAGTGGTTGCGATTCGAGGAGTTGGCAATTACGTAACCAATACAATCTGGTTAGAGACAGTAGAGGCGGTAGAGACACCAACATTTACAGATACGGTTTGGCTAACGTTAACGCATTGGAACGACGGCTCTATTACGGCCAAATTCAAAGTTGGCAATATTATCAAAGCAGGCGAAATTATCGCTTACGAAGGAACGGATGGTGCAGCTGCTAACCATTTACATATTACATGCGGACGAGGTCATTGCGATAATTGGACTCAAAATACGGCAGCGGCTTGGGTAATGACGGGAACATCGTATCCACCAGAACAGGTGATGTATCTTAACGATGATTTTACGAAAGTAGTTGATTCTGCTTCTTTGGTGTTTCAAAGTATGCCAAAAGAAGAAGTGACTCCTGTAGCAAAGACCAAACGAGTTCGGGTCACGAATGGTTTATATTTAATGAAACTGGATAATTCTGGAACACTTTTCGTTATGCCACATAATGCAACAGTTACAGTTTTACAAGAGAACTATACGACTGCTAAAGGGTACTCGATGGATAAAGTAGAGTATAATGGTACTATTGGTATGTGTGCAAATCAATACCTTGAGTAGATTGGGAAAACAACGTCGTTTTCCTTTTTATTTGTCATATTTTGTTATATAATGAATGTATCGTAAAGTGGTGATAAGTCATGAAGAACTTTTCTATGTTAGATGAAAAAGAAAAAAAGAAACGAACTTGGATCAAACGAATTTTTATTCTAGTAGGAATCATTCTTATCGTTGTACTGGCAAATATTCCTTTTATTGCAAGCCATTTTCGTGGAAATCCATTCAATCCTGAAAATCATCCGATTTTATCTAGAATTCGCCAAAACGTATACCGAGAAGGTGTGATATCTGGTGTCCAGTACTATATTTATACGTTTGAAACACAAGGTGAGGAACGAAATTACGTCGTCTTTTTCTGGAATACGACAGAGCAAGATTTGTTCGTACATTTCGATGATGAAACGATTTCCTTACCCGCTCTTCAATCGACGTTTGTTGCAGTTTCTAGAAATTATTCAGAAAATGGTGGCTATTTGAATGAAAAAGAATTTGAATTTACATCTGGCGAGTGTGACTTTGATGAACCAAATCTTACGAGTATTTTGGTAGATGGCTGTTTTTCTTTTGAGTACGATGGCAATAAGAGTCTTTTATTTTTAGATCGCGATGGTTATATTGTCCGTGCAGTAACGACGTCCGATTCGTCGTTTTGTCCTGACTTTGAATATGATTCTGTGTGGAGTGTAAAAAATTAGTAGAGAAATCTACTTTTTTTGTGCCATTTTTTCATGAAACAGACAATGTATATAGTGAGGAGGCGATATTATTTTATCTAAAAAGCGACGGTTAGGGATGACATTAGAGCGACAGAGCAGTGCATCCGATTGCGGTGTTAGTTGTCTTTTGATGATCATTCGTTACTATGGAGGAGATATTTCGAAGGAATTTCTACGTGTTTTAACGCAGACTAAGAAAGATGGATGTGATGCGTATCATCTATTAGAAGGGGCAAGAAAATTAGGATTTTCCTGTTATGGTGTTCGTGGTGATGTAATGTCTCTTCGCTCTCAAGATTTCCCATGTATTGCACACGTTAAGAACTCTAGACAGGCAGATCATTTTGTCGTTTTAACGAATGTCGAGCAAACTTCTAGGCGAGTAATGATGTTGGATCCCGATTTGGGCAAACGGATTTTGAGTTACCAAGAATACCAAGCAATTTCTCAGAATCAGTATCTTTTGTTTCAAGTAGAACGGGATTTGCCACACTTTCGCAAAATTTCTAAGATGGAACAATTGATTTTTCGAACCGTAATTCAGCATTGGAATTTTTTTGCTCATCTGTTTGCATTTTCTTTCCTCTATCTTATTTTTCATACCCTCATGATGTACCGATTCACGTTTCTATCGATGTTTGTTTTGGAAAGTCAAAGTTTCGATAATTTGTTCTTTTTCGCTTGTTTTCTTCTTTTTATCGTACTTTGTAAAAATCTTTCGTCGTTTTTTCGAGATACGATTCTCATCGTTTTAAAACAACAACTCGATTATCCGCTCATCACGTCGTTGTTTGGTCGTTTTCTATCGCTTCCTTATTTGTACTATAAAGATAAAAGTACAGGAGAGATTTTAACGAGAGTAAATGAAATGTCCGGTCTATCTGATTTTATTATTCGCGTTATTTTAGCAAGTTTGGATGTTCTTTTGATTGTGATTTCACTTTTCTTACTTGCCAAGTTTTCGATTGGTCTATTTATGATTACATTGTTATTTTTGGTGGTTCTCACTTTTATGACCGTGATATTTCAGATTCTCTCACGACATGACTTTTTATCCTATAAGGAAAAGTGGAGTCGTTGTAATCAAACGATTTCTTCCTTTTTGGGTTCCCTTGAGTCTTTGTCACATTTTCATGTGACTTCTTATGCAAAAGATACCCTTAGTCTTTCGTATGGAGAGGTTTTAGATGGCTCTCATGTCGTGATGAAGAAAGATGTTTTGTTTCGTCTGGTGCGGTCTCTTTTGTATGAACTATCCCTTGCTATTTTATCTTTATATGGTGCGTATTTGGTGATTCAAGGGAAATTATCTCTTACCGATTTCATTACCTTTGATACGATTTTTTTCTATTTGATGGCACCAGTTCAAAATATCGTCGATACGATTTTACGATATCCGGATTTTGTGACTTCGAAAACGAGAATGAACGAACTATGGCAAATTGAAGAAGTGTCGTCTCAGTCGTTTCAGAAAAGTAAAGAGGTGTCGTTAGAAGTACGTAACTTGAGTTACCATTATGGAAAGAGGAGTATATTTTCTTCCGTATCCTTCTTTTTTTCGCCAGGGGAACGGGTTTTAATTAGCGGTCCATCTGGTTCTGGTAAGAGTACTTTTTTAAAAGTCTTAGCAGGTTTTTTAGATGCGACTTCTGGAACGATTTTGCTAGATGACAAAGAAAAGAGGGAGGAACAAATTTTATATGTCTCTAGCGAAGAAAAATTGTTTCCCACTTCTGTATACCAAAATGTGGTCTTGTCATATACGCCGTCACAGGAAGAATTTGAACGTGTCATGAACTTAACTCATGCGGATGATATTTCACTCTCTAACGGTTATGAAACAGTTCTTTTAGAAGACGGCTTTCAACTATCTTCCGGTGAACGAACGAGACTCATTTTGGCGCGCAGTTTGATTTGTCCAGCCAGTGTCTACTTATATGACGAAGTATTTCAAACTTTGGATGCTTATTTACGTCAAACGGTGTTACAAAATTTGTTTCAATATTTGAAAAATCGTATCGTCATTGTCGTTTCTCATCAAAAATTCAATCCCAAGTTATTTACAAAGGTGATTCATTTTCATGCTGATGGACGTCTATCATAGAATTCATGCTTCGGTTTCATTTCGGAATGCTTGGTTTTGTTTTATTTACTTAATATGTCTATTTGGAATGATACTTTGTTTTTTCGTTCCCATCACGATTCATCAAGAGTACTCTGGATATTGGCAGGTTGATACTTTTGTTTTCTATGTTCCTTTGGAAGATGCGTCCTTCGTAGTGGAGGGAGATGTTTTTCTAGCAAACCAAAAATGTGAAAGGGTTCATCTTTCTTACGATACGGTGCTTACAGGTGTCTTAGAAGCGAAGACGATATGTCCTAAAGATACCAGTACGAAAGTTTCCATTCATTCTGGAACTTATACATTACTTGAGATTTTGATTCAAAAATGGAAAGGAGAATTATGAGACAATTATCTGATTATGAATTAAAAGCGATGAAAGGAGGTTTGTCCGTTACAGCTGGTCTCGTTATCGGTGCCATCGTCATCTTCTTAGCAGGGGTTCTCGATGGCTTTGTACGACCACTTAGCTGTGACAAAGATTCATGAAACGTTTAACGAGTCAAGAATTAAAAGAAATAAAAGGAGGGGCTAGTATTACGGGATCTTTACTAAATGCTTTTGTCGACATCTTAAAAGTATTATTAGATGCTGGCAGGAGTGTCGGTTCTGGTATTAGACGAGCTACTAGCGATTCGTTATGTCCGACAGACTTGTAAAAGGGTTAGCCATTACATTTATGGTTTTGGTAATTTTAATTCTTTCACCAATCGTATTTTCTTTTGGACAAGCAGTCGGAACCAATTTATCACAATTGTATTGTCAAATTTCTACTTCTAGTTAATTTTTGAATTGTTCTATTGCAAAAAATAAAATCTCGTGTATATAATGAAGTAAGGAGAGTGGGGAATATGAGTTTAGAGAAATGTTACGTAGATGGGAAAATGACAAGTAAAGGAAGAACGTTTTGCAAACGCATTCTCTTGAAGGAAGCTTTGGGTGGAGAGCTTTCTTCTGATGAGATTGCGTTTTTTAGTTTACTTACAGCATCTGATTACGACGCAATTAGCGATGAACTTTGTAGTGAGGAGACTACATTTTTAGATATCAGCTGGATGTTACAGAATATCTTAGAGGAAGAATTTGATTCTGCAACATCGATTCCAAAAGAAGATCCTGATTTTTCTGAGGATCTTCATTGTGATCACATGATGCATTATACAGAAATGCTTGATCGGGCTAACGTTTTATTATTAAATCGTGCGCTTGAACCTTTGAATCCGGAAGATTTGGTTGGCTCTTACGACGGAGTGGAACGGGCTACCCAGAAAGGACTGGTTATCTATCAGCATCCATTTCCGTTTTTTCACCAGAAGAGATAGAAAAACCAATGAATTTCAAAAAAATTGTTGAAATGACGCGAAAGTTTTGCTATAATCTTTTTTAGTTGAAGACGAAGGGAGGGATAAAAGTGAGTACAGTTGTTGTAAAGAATGGTAATTTGGATTTGGCATTAAGAAAATTCAAACAAAAACAAGCCAGAGATGGTGTCCCTTCTGAAGTCAAGAAGAGAGAAGCTTATTCAAAACCTGGAGTTCAAAGAAGAGAAGCAAAAAAAGAGGGTATTCGCAATACTCGTAAAAGAAATCGTTCTCGTCGCGAAAGAGACTAGTTTTGTTAGTCTCTTTTCTTTTTCTATGATATACTATTACTAGAGGAGGAATCAGAATGTTAAAAGATCGAATTTATCAAGATATCGTCGCTGCCATGAAAGCAAAAGATAAAGATAAATTGAGTGTTTTAAGAATGTTGAAAGGTTCTTTACAATTAGAAAATATTAATAAAGGAAAAGAACTTACTGACGATGTTGTCATCGATGTTATCAGTAGAGAAATCAAGCAAAGAAAGGAATCTATTGCTGAGTTTACAAAAGGTGGTAGAGAAGATTTGGCAAATGAAACGGCCAAAGAAATCGATATTTTAAAGGCATATTTGCCAGAACAATTGAGCGAAGAGGAAATTGAAAAAATCATCGATCAAGTATTTGCAAGTGTTGCTCCAACTTCTGCTAAGGATATGGGCAAAGTCATGAAAGAAGTGACACCACTTGTGAAAGGAAAGGCAGATATGAGTCATGTCTCTGCTTTGATTAAGGAACGACTAAATTAAATTTGGTCGTTTTTCTTTGTCTAATTTGAGAATTGCTACTAAAATCGCCTGATATCTTCATATACTATATCGGGTGATTATATGTTTCAGAAACTAGAGAGGCGTATATTCGATCGTCAGTATCGTCTTTTTCTGACAGAAGATTTTTTAAACATTACCAATATTTCGAAAGTTTTGATTTTAGAGCCTACTATTATTTTGGTTGCTATCGGTTCCATTCAAATTGAAATTCGTGGTGAGAATCTCGTTTTAAAACAAATGATGGATGATGAAATTTTAATAACAGGAACGGTTTTACAAATCGTCAAGAAGGTTTATGAATAGTCGTTATCGCGTTCGTATTTCTGGTCGGAATCCAGAATATTTTTTACGTAAGCTACTATCGAATCAAATCTCTTTCAAACTGCTTCGAATGGGACGACGCGAATTTGAAATCTTGGTTTGTGAAACAGACTATCAGAAATTAAAAAAGATTCGGACGAGTTACAAAGTGGAACTGGTCGGATACACCGGCTTTTTAGCGCTTTATCATCTACTTTTAAAGAAGTACTATTTGGTAATTGGGGCTTTTCTTTTTTGTTTGATTCTCTATATTTTAAGTTCTTTTTGTTTTCAAGTGACGATTTTAGAAAACGATGCGGAGTTTCGAGAGGTATTAAAGAACGAGTTGGAACGTTACGGAATCGCACCGCTTCATTTACAGGTTTCTTATGCTAAAAAAGAAGAGATCGAACAGAAAATTTTAGAGACATATCCTAAGGAACTCGAATGGATCGAAATCAGTCTACAAGGAACTCATTATGTCGTTCACGTTGAAAGAAGAAAAATTAACGATGAAACGAGTGAAGTTGCACCGCGCAATTTGGTTGCAAAGAAAGATGCTTTGATTACGAAAATTGAAGCGGAAAATGGCGAAGTCATGAAGAAAATTAACGACTACGTCAAACAAGGGGAAGTTATCTTGAGTGGTGCCATCATGCGTGATGAAGAAGTGAAGAACTTACTAGCTGCCAAAGGTCGCGTGTTAGGAGAAGTTTGGTATGAAGCACACATCGAAGTACCGTTTCATTATTATGAAGAAAAGGAAACCGGTAAGATTCAGATGGTTCTTACGTTGCAGTTTTTAAATCACACGATTCACTTAGGACTTTCTTCCTATGATACGGCTAGCAGAGAAGATATTTTTAAGATAGAAAATGCGATGTTTCCGGCTCGTGTTGCAATTACAAAGGAAGAAGAAATCGAAGTGACCGACAAGACGTATTCTTATGAGGAGGCATTAGAACAGGCACATCGTTTGGCAGAAGAAAAGATTTTGACTAATTCTGCGGTTTGCCGGATAATCAGTCAAAAAGATTTGAAAATCACTACAGAAGATAGTAAAATAATAGTAGATGTGTTTTTGAAGGCGGAAGAAGATATCACGGAATATGTAGAAATCAAAGAAGAAGATTTACAGAAACAAGAGCAAGGAGAGTGAGGATATGGACAGTTTCCAAACGACAATTTTAGAAGTAATGGAATTTACATGGCCTATGATTGCAATTTGTTTGGTAATCTTGACATCCTTGCGGTTAACATATCTTTTAAAAAATAAAAAGAACATCGTTTTATACAAAGAAATCTTGTCTCTTTTTTTCATCATCTACATCCTTTGCCTATTCCAAGTGGTAACCTATCAAGATGTCAGTGCGGGAATGTACAACAACAACTTCATGCCATTTCATGAGATGACGAGGTATTCGTTTGGTAGTCGTTTGTTTTTGAAGAACGTGCTTGGCAATATGTTGCTCTTTTTCCCATTTGGTCTATTTGCTAGTTATTATACCAAGAACGATAAAGGTTGGATTGCTTTTCTTCTTTCGTTGCTTGCTTCGTTTACCATCGAAGTAACGCAACTTGCAATTGGACGAGCCTTCGATATCGATGATATTATTTTGAATGTCGTCGGTGGCATGTTGGGATTTTTATTTTACTATGCGATTACGAAACTATGGAGTACATTTCCTAAGTTTTTGAAAAGTCGCTGGTTTTTAGATACGGTTAGTGTTCTTTTACTCATCGTATTATTAGGAGTTATTTACATGGTGGTGTTAGTATGAATCAAATTGGTATATTCAATGAAACAGAAGAGGATTTAGGCGTGTTGAAGACGGATATTAAAAACGTCATCAAACTTGCTTTGAAAAAGGAAAAAGTGAAAAATGCTTCTTGCAACGTCATATTTGTTGGAAGTGAGAAAATTCATGAATTAAATAAGACTTATCGCAACGTCGATCGTGTGACAGATGTCATCAGTTTTGCTTTGGAGGACGGTATGCCGATGCCTACTAAAGAACGTGTTTTAGGAGATATTTACATTTGTATTCCGAGAGCGCATGAACAAGCGGAAGAGTATGGGCATTCCTTTAAACGAGAGATTTGTTTTTTGGCAGTTCATGGCATTTTTCATTTGCTCGGATACGATCATATGAATCCACATGACGAAAAGATTATGTTTGCGAAACAAGAGGAGGTATTATCGGAGTATGGGATTGTTCGCTAGATTATTTCATAAAAAAAGAAGTATTGTGAGAAACAAAGATACAGGGAATTTTTTGGTTCGATATTATAAGAGTTTTTGTCATGCCATCGATGGCTTCTTTTATGCCGCGATTTGTGAGCATAACATGGCTATCATCATTGTTGCTACTTTGGTGACGACTTTGGCCGGATTATACTATAATATTTCTGTATCGGAGTGGTTGTTTGTCATTGGTATCATTGGTGCTGTTACCGCTTCTGAAATGATTAACACGGCAATTGAGGCAACAATCGATTTGGTTACGAGCGAGAAGCATCCACTTGCTAAAGTAGCAAAGGATACGGCATCTGCTGCAACGCTCGTTTTATCTGTTACGGCTTTGATCGGAGCCATTTTGATTTTCGTTCCAAAAATGTTTTAGGAGGAGTTATGGAGTATAGAGAACAGTTAGAAAAATTATTAGAAAACAGTTATTCGCCGTATTCTCATTATGCGGTTTCTTCTATCGTCGTCATGAAAGATGGGCATGTGTTTACTGGTGTCAATGTTGAAAATGCTTCTTATGGAGCAGCTGTTTGTGCTGAACGAGTAGCGATTTTAAAAGCCGTTAGCGAAGGGTACCGTAAGGGAGACTTTGCTGAAATTCATGTCATGACATCTGGAAATACACTTGCTTCGTCTTGTTTTTTGTGCAGGCAAGTGATGACGGAATTCATGGATATGGATAATCCAGTTATTTTGTATGCCAAGTCTGGTGCAAAAGAAGAGTACACAGTAAAAGATCTTTGCCCGTATCCGTTTACAGGAGATGATTTGGCATGAGAAGTGGTGTTGTCAGTATCGTTGGTCGTCCCAATGTCGGTAAAAGTACATTATTAAATACGTTGTTAGAGCGAAAATTAGCAATTACAAGCGATAAAGCAGAGACGACTCGCAATACGATTTTAGGAGTTTATAACGACGATGACGTGCAAATTGTATTCGTCGATACACCTGGTATTCATAAACCACTTAATCGTTTGGGAACCGTCTTAAATCAGACGGCGTTTCATGCCATTCAAGATGTCGATGTCGTATTGTTTTTGGTAGATGCTAAGACGGGCATTGGCAAAGGGGACTTGTTTATTTTAAATCGCTTGAAAGAAGCGAATGCCAAGGTCATTTTAGTTTTGAATAAAATCGATGGCATGAAAAAGGATGATATCTTCTTAGCCATTCAAAAGGCAAGTCAAGCATACGATTTTGCGGAAGTTGTTCCGATTTCTGCTCTAAAAGAGAAGAATATCAAGGAACTAATAAAGACAATTACGCCTTATCTATCGAATGAGGGAAAGTTATACGAAGATGATACGATTACTAATATCAGTACCAAGTTTTATGTAGCAGAAATTGTTCGAGAAAAGATTTTACAGAAAACAGAGAAAGAAGTTCCTCATACTGTCACTTGCTATGTAGAATTGTTAGAGGAAGAAGACGATTTAGTTTCCATTCAAGTTTGCATTGTCGTCGAACGGGATAACTTGAAAAAGATCATCATCGGTAAACGCGGATCGATGTTAAAACAGATCGGTTCCGAAGCAAGAAAGGATTTAGAGGAATATTTCTCTAAAAAAGTATATTTACAGACGTACGTCAAAACAATCGATAATTGGCGTGACAAAGAAAAATATTTAATCGATTTGGGATTTGAAAATCATTCTGATTTTTAATTTTTGAATAAAAAAGTTCATTTGTCATCATGATAAGAATGGTGATAGGATGAAAGATACATTATGGAAGTTATTTCAGAAAACAGGTGAAGTAAAATACTTTTTATTACTGAAAGAATTAGAAAGTAAGCGTGGTAAAGATGACCGAAAGCGTGGAGGGAATCGTAGTTAGCGAAACTAATTATAGTGAAACGTCAAAAATTATCAATGTAATTACCAAGGAAGGTACGATTGGTCTTCTATCTAAAGGAGCAAGGACAATCAAGAGTCCTTTACGCAGTGTAAGCACAAAGTTTACTTATGCGACTTGGTGGATTAAGAAAAAGAAAAGTGGAATTTCTACTTTGATTAGTGCGGATCCCATTTTTTCTTTCAATCACATTTTGACGGATATTACTAAAATCAGTTATGCAACGTATATCATGGAACTCGTCTCTCAAGTAATGAATCAAACCAAAGAAGAACGAGTCTATGATCTTTTGGTGTTGGCATTAAAAAAATTGGACAGTGGCTTCGATCCTGACATCATCACGAATATTGTCGAATTGCAGTTACTCGACTTTTTAGGTGTCAAGCCTTATTTAAATGGTTGTGCCGTTTGTGGAAGTCCTACGGACATTGTGACAATCAGTTCTTATGCGGGCGGGTACTTATGTAAAAATTGTTATCACGACGAGCCACTCGTCAGTACGAAGACACTTCAAATGATTCGAATGCTTTCGATGGTCGATTTGGAAAAAGTGACGAAGATTAAAGTGAGCGCGCAAGTAAAAAAAGAACTCAATCAGTTTTTGGAAGATTATTACGATCGCTATACGGGCCTTTATTTACAAAGCCGAAAGCTTTTGAAAAACTTACGTCTATTAGGATAGGGGATGAGGACATGAAACACAAACGAGATTATGGAATTGTTGCTTTTATCGTCGTATTGATTTTTGTGATTTTGTTTCTGAGCAAAGGAATTTATCCGTTTGGAACCCATTCTTTGATTTGGGGCGATATGCAAGATCAAATTACGGCATTTTTCTATCATTTATACGATTCGTTTTTAGGAGATGCATCGATTTGGGTTGATTTCACGACCTCTGGAAGTATTAATTTCTTTGGCATTTTTACGTATTATTTGGCAAGTCCAATCAACTTTTTAATTTTGTTATTTCCACGCGATAACATTTATCAAGCTATTTCCATTATTATTGCCGTGAAAGTGTTGCTTGCATCTCTTACTTGTCTTTATGCCATTCGTACGACGTTTCCAAAGACACCTAGTTACATTGCAATTTTACTTGCTATTTGCTATGCATTTTCTGGTTATGCCATCGTCATGTATCAGATTACAGCCTGGATGGATATCGTCTATTTATTTCCAATCCTTTGGCTTGGTCTTAAGAAAGTTTTGGATGGCGAGAAACCGTATTTGTACATCGTCACCCTTACGCTATCGTTCATCTTGTGTTTCTATTTAGCAATCTTAATGTTACTTTTTATTTTCTTCTTGGCTTTGCCATATTTGTGGTTCTTCCACAGGGAAGACATGAAAAAGTCTTTGGTTGGGTTAGGAGTAGGGACACTTCTCAGCGTCTTACTGAGTGCAGTTGTTTTAGTTCCTTCTTACATTCAGATTTCGGAATCTAGTCGAATGGCTTTCGATATTAATGAATTATTGAATTCTAAGTTTTCGATGATCGGTGATAAGGTGATGCTTTTCTGTACCGCTGGAGTTCTTCTTGGCTGTGTCATCTATTTCTTAGTACGAGATTATAAAACATCTAAAAATCCCACGTTCTTTTGGTATGTCATATCTTCATTTGTTATTTTCTTAGTTCCTGTTTTGATTGAACCGGTCAATAAAATGTTCCATTTGGGTTCTTATGCCTTGTTCCCGTTACGAACGTTTTTCCTGTTTTATTTCTTTTTAATCTTGATATTTTTACATTATTTTGGAGAGTATCAGCCAGCGATTGTTAAGAAAAAAACGAGTATTATCGAGGTCCTTCAAAAGTCTGTGACAAAGAAACAGGTTGTAGCATTTATTTTTACAGTTTTGTTCTCTATCGTGATTATTTTGACGATTCACTTCAATTACTCTTATTTTCAACATACGGTTTATAACATTACAACCGGATCTCATTGGAAAGTTCCTTTGATTGCGTTATTGCTCATTTTAGGCACAGTATTCTTTACAATTTTACTTTGTGTCACATCGAAAAAGAAGTTTTCTTATCTTACAATTGGTGGCTTTTATCTTTTGGTAGTTACCAATATTCTGTGTTGGTCGTTTGTCTATTGCGGTATGGACTTTGCATATGAGTCCATGGATCAAGAATTTGTTAGTATGACGGAACTATCGCATGCTCATGAAGAGGATGATGTGTTCCGGGTGAAATCCAATGTATCGAACTTCGTTCAAAATTACGGTATGATTACCCAGTATCCGACGTTAGATCACTTTACTTCTGTTACCAATGGGACTAACATGGAAACACTTAGAAGACTCGGTTATACTTCTTATTGGGTTAAGACGTACTCTTCGGGTGGAACGTTGTTTAGTGATGCCTTACTAGGAAATAAATACTTGATTACGGAAGATCGCATCGATGATGAGAATTATCAGTATGTGGATACCTTTGGTACGATTCATTTATATGAATCACAGAATTCAGTTCAATATGGATACATCGTTCAAGGAAATACTTCTTTTGCTGACGTTTCGAATGCATTCGAGTCACAAAATCTTTTGTACCGCGCAGTAACGGGTAAAGAAGAAGATTTGTTTTCTGTTTACGAGGATGATTTCCGGAGTGAGAATTTACACATTACGACGGAAGATGATCTTACCTCTTACGAGATTGTAGACGACGAACTTCTTTCTATGTTGCACACGACGGTCGAAGTAAAAGATCGTTCTGTACTATATTTGGATGTATTGAAGAGTATGGATAATACCGTTAATGCAGCAATTATGGGAACGATGAACATCTATGTAAACGGTGTGTTACTAATCGACGATTATCCAAGAGAGATGCAGAACGGATTATTGGAACTTGGAACATTTGAAGATGAAACGGTCGATATCGACATTCAGATTATTAGCGATGTTTCTGTTCGCACTTTAAAAATTGGTGCCATGTCATACGATAAGTATTTGGACTTTGCCCGTTCTAGCGTTCCTGTGACGGATGTATCTACTCATAAAAATCAAATTACAATTGAAACGGACGCGGAAGGGTTGTTATTTTTGCCAATCACGTACCATGAAGGATATACGTTAGAAGTGGATGGTGTCCCAACCGATATCGAGGTGTTATTTGATAATTACATCGGTGTTTCTCTATCTGGTGGAGAGCACACATTGACACTTACTTATCATTCGCCAGGTGTGAAGGCTGGACTTTTGATTAGCATTGTCACTTTCTTGTTCTGCTTATTCTTGTTTACCACGCCACTGTATGAGAATTTGGCTTCTAATTTCGTAGCTCAGCAAATTGTATATTACGGATATCTAGCATTGTATTTCATTCTTACTGTAGCATTTTTCATCGTACCGATTTTAGGCTTTATCATTTCTTTTTTCTACCGTTTTCATCTTTAATACTTGACGAACGGGGAAAACAAGCATACAATAAATACATACAATTTAGTTCATCAATGCAATGACGGAAAGTGGCGTTTCTATCAGCAATATAATAAAGAGAGATTCTTCTAGGAATAAGTAAGGTGGAACCGCTGGGAAACTAGTCCTTACAAATTTCTAGGAGTTTTTTTATTTTAGAAACGTGCTCGTTCTATCTTGTAGATAACGATTGTCATTAAAAGTTATGTTCTCGGAGGTGAATGATGAAGATTTTTATTGGATGTTCATCTAGAAAGACAAATTTTGATGCGTTTCAAATTGAAGCATCTGAGCTTGCCACGCATTTAGCCAATGCTGGATACGACTTGGTAATCGGTGGGCTTGTCGATGGTGGGATGATGGGACGCGTCTATCAAGCATTTTTAGATGCCAAGAGAGGAATTACGGTTCATACATTAAAAGAGTATCAGGAAGAAGTAAATGACAAGAAATATACGAAAGTGGAGTATCATCGAACGACGTTTGAAAGGACACTTCATTTGTACCGAGATGCCGATACCGTATTATTTTTACCGGGTGGTACTGGATCTATCAGTGAACTTTTTGCGATGCTAGAAGAACATCGTACGATTGAAAATACAAAAGAAATCATTTTGTATAATCAAAATGGATACTACGCATGGGTTTTAGAGTTACTCGCTAAACTCGTCCAAATGGGATTTAACGATACTAGTATCTTTTCTCATATTAAAGTGTTCAACGAACAAAGCGATGTACTTCGTTATTTAAAAGAAAAAATAAAGAAAGAGGGATAATATGAAAGACTTAAAAACGTTAGTTAATTATTGTAAACAATACGGATTTATTTTCCAAGGAAGTGAAATCTATGGTGGTCTTGCCAATACTTGGGATTATGGTCCAATGGGAGCTAGACTAAAAAATAACGTCAAAGATACTTGGCGGAAACGATTCATTCAAGAAAGACGCAATGCTTACGAAGTCGATGCTGCTATTTTAATGCATCCTAGAGTTTGGGAAGCATCTGGTCACGTTGCCAGTTTCTCTGATCCGTTAATCGATTGCAAGGAGTGTAAGATGCGTCACCGGGCTGACAACTTAATCGACGACTTCGATCCTGATGCACACGCTGATGGGATGACACAAGAAGAGATGATGCAATATATCCAAGAACACCACGTTCCTTGTCCTCATTGTGGTCATAGTGATTTTACTTCTATTCGTCAATTCAATTTGATGTTTGAAACGTATCGTGGGGTTACGGAAGATGCTAAGAACAAAGTGTATTTAAGACCAGAAAACGCCCAAGGGGAATACGTCAATTTCTTAAATGTACAACGTTCGATGAGAGCAAAGTTACCGTTTAGCATCGGTCAAATCGGAAAAGCATTCCGAAATGAAATCACACCAGGTAACTTTACATTCCGAACGATTGAATTTGAACAGATGGAGTATCAGACATTCTGTAAAGAAGGTACCGATAGTGAACTTTATCAATACTTTAAAGAGTACGCTAAGAAGTATTTTATGGATTTGGGATTACCAGAAAGCGATTTGAGATTTCACGACCATGAGAAGTTAGCCCATTATGCCAAAGAAGCGTGTGACGTCGAATACAATTTCTGTTTCGGTTGGGGTGAAATCAATGGAACTCATAACCGTACTAATTACGATTTATCTCGTCATCAAGAGTATTCTAGTGTTTCTCAAGAGTATACCGATCCAGAGACGAATGAAAAGTTCATTCCCTATATTATCGAATCTACCGTTGGATGTGATCGTCTCGTCTTAGCATTGTTAGATCATGCTTATACAGAAGAGACTCTTCCAAATGGAGAAGTAAGAGAAGTCATGAAATTTCATCCAGCCATCGCTCCTTATAAGGTTGCCGTACTTCCTTTAAATAAGAAATTCCATAGTGAAAAGGCAAATGAGATTTACGAAATGTTATCCAAACATTTCATGACTAGTTACGATGAAGGGGCCTCTATTGGAAAACGATATCGTAGACAAGATGCTATCGGTACACCATTTGCTGTTACCGTAGACGATAATACGATTCAAAATGATACTGTTACGGTAAGAGATCGCGATACGATGGAGCAAGTTAGCATTCCTGTTTCAGAACTCGTTTCTTATATTGAAGAGAGAATCCAATTTTAAGGATTCTTTTTTTTGACTTCTTTTTCTATAATTGACAAAATGTTAAGTTTGTGATATAATCTAGTAACGTTAAAAAGAGGGGATGATATGATATGGAAAATAGAGGGATGCCTGTCGCATCAGATAGAAATTCTATAATCGATACCAATTATACTTCAACTGATTCAGTTGCTACAATGGAATTAGTACCTAAGCAGAACGAATCTGTTTCGGTGTATGGACCGATGGTTTCTAAATTCGATGTCGTTCGTTATTTGATTATGCAGTTACCAGAAAAATTCGATGGGGATTCGACGATTCAAAAATTGACTGAGAGTACCCTTTTAAAAGCTTTGAACCGCGATGATGGACATACGAGTCAATTGCCAATTGTCGATCAGAATACTTATATGGAGTTATTGCAAGCTAATAGACCATATTCTTTAATGGATATTGTCAATTTGAATTTTGATAATGATGCATCGAACTGGAAATTTTCTTTTGAAACTGCAAAAGGAACGAAGTATCACGTCGAAAAGTTTGATTCAGAACTTCAAATTGTCATTGCGAAAGCAACCGCGCGAACTTCTATTCGTACTGTTGTGGGTAAAGATGATTCCTATATCACAATGATTGATGAAAAATTGAATGATAAGGGTGAAGTTGTTTCACGCGCTTGTGACGTCAATCGTTACGACCATGATGGTCATCAGTTGCCTGTTTCAAATCGGTTTGATGAAATTCGTTATTCTTTAATTGCAGCAGAGTGGGAACAGAATCCACAAGAAACTTTAGATTCTTATGAAATGATTGATCCAGAACATAATTTGAATGATCGTTATTCTTTTGTGAATCCCGTTTCTTTAGAACATTTTTATGAAAAATTTAAAGATTTGATTTTACCAGCTGGAAACTATTTGGATTTTTCGAAACCAGATTCTCGTTTGGTTGATAATATGGCTCGTTTTATTAATTTGTCTCATAGAATAGAAGATCAACTTGGCTCGGATGGAGATGTGTTGTTAAGTGAAGCTTTGGTAGAACCAATTAGTACTCACTTTGGTGTGGTAGATGCAACGCCTTTTGAGGCAAATGGTTTAGCAATTGTTAAAAATCCAAATCATCAATATACAATGGTAACGATTAATGTTTCTTATGAGGATGGAAAATATTCGGTTTCTTCTTATAAACAAGATGCCGCAATTGACGATGTGATCCACTCCCTTAATCATAGTTTTAATAATGCTCAATTGGAAGGAATTACGGAATTCACGGACGGAAGAAAAGTGGAACCATCTCTAGAACTTAGAATTCCACCAGTTTCTCGGGTCGCTTATCGGGAACCACTTTTACCAAATGCATCTGATTTTTTAGAAGATGCATAAAATTTAAAGAAGTTTTTTTGGAAAAATAGAAAATTGATGTTATAATACTATTACCGAGGGTAGTAGTATGAGTAAGACAATTAAAATTAAATGTAATAGTTGTAAATACAAAGTTAGTTTAAAAGAGGGGATTACCTCGTTAGATACAAAGGATATGCTTTTAAACGTCGATAATGAACTTGCTAATGCTTACAATCTTTTGTCTAAAATTAAGACGAAAGCTTTGAAAACAAAGGTTGTCCATATGATTCACGATGGGGCAACGTTAGCAGATACTTATGGGTATCAAATTATGCGATGTCCAGAGTGCGGCGAGTTAACAAGTCATTTTGTTTTTACGTTGCAGACGAAAGAGGAGACGTTTTCTCCGACATATTACTGTAAGACTTGTAAACATAAACTAAATAAAATCAGTTATACGACAGCATTAAAAGGAAAATGTCCGAAGTGTCATCAAAAACTGGTCTATGTAGATACAACGTACGATGATTAAACCACCTATGAAGGTGGTTTTTCTTTGGTCATATCGTAGATAATTTGAATGAATGTATCGGCTTGGTCTAAATATGGAAAGTGTCCTGCTTGGGCAATGATTTTTAGTTGTGAGTTGGAAATTAATTGGTGCATTTTATAGGCATCTTTGATTGGTGTTACGAGATCGTTTTCACCATGTACAATCATGACATTGGTATTAATCTTATTTAGGTAATATTGTAAATCTAATCCGACAATGTTAGAAAATGTCTTACGCATGTATTTAGGGAGCGCCTTATAATCATCGGAACCGTATTTTTGAACGAGTGATTCTAGATAGATTGCTCGCTTGGATTTGGGTAATAGTTTGGCAAGTTTTTTTTGAAATTGATACCGGCATGATTTCCATTTTTGCGGTTTTGGTTTGATGCCGGCACTATCTAGAAGAATTGCTTTTTTATAGTAATCTTTGTAGTACCCTAGAATTTGAATGATGATTCTGCCACCCATTGAGTGGCCTAAGAGGATAGGGTGTTCTAAATGAAGAGATGTAATCCAAGCCCGCACCATGTTCGTATAGTCGTATAGTGTTAAATCACGGTTTGGAAATTCTGTATTTCCAAATCCGGGATAGTCTAAAATATAAATTGTAAAGTACGGTTCTAATTGACTGATGATATGATTCCACGTTTTTCTAGTGTTGCCCCAACCGGGTAGGATGATGAGTGACTCTGGTTCCGTTCCATATTTTTCATAGTACAATTTGATATCTTGATATTTGAAATACATATTTCACTTCCTATTATAAGTTATGTTATAATTTAGGTAAGGTGATAATATGAACGTGAAATTGTTAGGGACTGGTAACATTACATCAAAACGGGCAAACTCTTGCGTTTTGATTGACCAGCACATTTTAGTCGATTGTCCAAATGGACAGTATAAGAAGTTGTTACAAGAGGATTTTCCGTTTGCCAACTTGGATTTTATTTTGATTACCCATCTACATGGGGACCGTGTTTTTGATCTTCCATTTTTGTTTTTGGATTTGTACAAGCGAAAGCGAACAGGCATCACTCTCGTTGGACCCTCTTTTTTGGAAGAATACGTTGCAGAACTCATGCGTTTGGCATTCGGTAAAGATACAGGGGCAGATATTTTACAAGGTTTGCAAATTCGTTACATCGATGTTTCAGAATCTCCATCTTTTATGATAGGAAACCTTTCGATTACGGCATTTGAAGTGGATCATGGCAATGTTCCAGAGTGTTATGGTTATGCATTCCGTCACGTTGCTACTTTGGTTGTGACAGGAGAAAGCAGAGTGTGTCCAAATTTAGAAGAATGGGCCAGAAAATCTACTTACTTTATTTGCGAATGTGGGAAAGAGCACGAGAATGCTTTTCACATGGATTTAGATACGTTAAAAGATTTTGCGATTAAGTATCCGAAACTTACGATTTTAACAACTGGAATGAGCAACAAAATGAAGAAGAAAATTGCAGAAACACAGTTTTATCACGACAATGTTATCGTACCGGATGATGACTACGAATTAGAAATTATGTAAAGTTATGTAAAAACAGTATCTTTTTTAGGAATCTATGATATACTATAATTGTCGAGGGGATGTAGTTCTCTACCTATTTATAAAACCGACTAATAATGACGATACGGGAGTTCGGATCAGCAAGCTGTGTTGAAGACCTTTACTACGTGTTTAGGGATCCTAAGGCTTGCGTATGGACACCCACCTGTGTGGAGCAGGTTTTATCGTTGGTAGGGTCTCTCTCTTCTGACTGAGTTTGCTTTAAAACACCAATTTCGGTGTTTTTTTCTTGTATTTTCTTGACATTCTATTTCCCTCATTATATATTGAAGTTACTTAATTTTGATGGGAAGTGTTACATATGTTAGTATTATCTTTTATTAAAGATGACACCTTTTATTGTTATGGTGTGACGTTACGAGAAGATTATCATTCTCCTTATAATAAAGAGGGTGGAGTTGCCAGTATTATGTTTCAAGCATCGCGCCGGACTGGTAAGCGGACGGATGCCATGCAACTTAATGCATTGCTTAGGCAAGTAGACGATCTTGAATTTGAAACGAATCGTAAGAAGAAAGACATTGTTTCTGATTTTGTTCTTTTCTTATCTCAATTTGATTTTGAATTGTTACGTACTTGTCCAGTTTCCATTTTGGATTCTGCAAATCAGGAGTTATCTGTGACACGGTTAAAGATTTCTAGAGAACTTGCTGCATATCTCAAACGAGCAAGAGAGGAAGATCAGGCATTAACACTTTGGAATCAGTATTTTAATGAGCAACTTGGTCATCCGTTATTAGAAGTAGAGCCTGCTAAGATTTATAGAAAGGATTAAAGTATGAGTGAATTTAGTCGTGTTAGTATGTTAATCGATATCAATCAGTTAAAAAATAAAACGGTTGCTATTGTTGGAATTGGTGGTGTCGGGGGCTATGTGGCTGAAAGTTTAGCTAGAAGTGGTGTCGGCAAATTGATTTTAGTCGATTATGATGTCGTCGAAGAGACGAACATTAACCGGCAGATTATTGCTCTTCACAGTACGATTGGAAAAGAGAAAGTTTCTTTGATGGAAGAGAGGATTCACGATATTTGTGAAGATACCCAAGTTGTATCTTATCGTATCATGTACGGAGAAGAGAATCGCTACGATATTTTTAGCGAAAGATTTGACTTCTTAGTCGATGCATGTGATATCGTACGGAGTAAACAGATTTTAATTATAGAGTGCTTGAATCGAGGAATCCCCTTTATAAGCTCGATGGGAACAGGAAACCGTTTGGATCCTTCTAAGTTGACTATTACGGATTTAGCGAAAACAGAAGGGGACCCACTTGCTCGGATTATGCGAAAATGGGCGAAAGATCGGGGAATTCGTACTCCCATTCCTGTCTTATATTCTTCTGAGTTACCAATTAAAACGGGAACTAGACAACCGGGATCCTTGATTTTTGTGCCCGCTAGTGCAGGTCTTTTGATTGGCAGTTATATTGTGCGATATTTTCTTTCAAATTAGTATTGTTTTTTCTACTATTTTGATATAATAGTGCTAGGAGGGAGAAGTATGGAGTTTATGTTTGTTATCATTATTTTAATCATTATCATTTTATTGGCATCTATTAAACAGGTCAATGAATACGAAAAGGGAGTCTTGTTCTCTTTTGGTAAATTTACACGAATTTTAGATGCTGGATGGCATGTCGTTTTACCAATTTTTCAATCTTTTCAAAAGGTAGATGTTAGAACTCGTGCTGTAGATGTACCAGAGCAAGAAGCGATTACGAAAGATAACGTTTCCATTCGTATCAATGCGGTATTATATTACAAGATATTTGATGCTTCTAAGAGTGTCTTAGCAGTAAAAGATTTTTGGTATGCAGTGAGTCAACTAGCACAGACTACGATGCGAAATGCCGTCGGTGCCGTTACACTAGATGAACTTTTAGGTGAACGGGAAAAAATTTCGCAACAGATTTGTTCTATCATCGATGAGGCAACGGATCCTTGGGGCATCCAAGTGGAAAATGTCGAATTAAAAGATATCGCTTTACCAGAAGAAATGAAACGTGTCATCGCAAAAGTTGCTGAAGCAGAACGTGAGAAAGCAGCTGTCATTACGAAAGCGCAAGGTGAAGTAGATGCAGCTAATAATTTAGCTCATGCTGCTGAAATCATGTCTAGCACACCGGGAGCACTTCATTTGAGAACGCTTTCTACGTTAAATGATTTATCTAGTGATCAATCTAACACGATTATTTTTGCGATTCCAATCGAAGTATTACGTGCTTTTGAAGGAACCAATGTCAAAGATGTCGTTCAAAAAATTACAGATAAGAAAAATTAAGACAAAGAAAAAAGTCACTGATGTGACTTTTTTAATTGCTTAAAATTTACGATATAGACCGATTGCTTTTCCTAATATGGTAACGTTATCTAAAATAATTGGTGCCATCGTATCGTTTTCTGGTTGTAAACGGAAATGACCGTTTTCTTTGTAAAAAGTTTTTACGGTTGCTTCGCCATCGTCGTTCATTGCGACTACGGTGTCACCGTTTCTAGCGACGTTTTGTTTTTGGACGATTAAAATATCACCGTCGTAAATGCCGACGTTAATCATCGATTCACCAGAAACTTTCAATGTGAATACTTCTTCTCCAGCAGGAAGTAGTGCGGTTGGTAGTGAGAAGAATTCGTTTGGCATTTCGATTGCTTCGATCGGTGTTCCAGCAGTAACTTTTCCTACTAGTGGAACGTTTACGACATCATCGTCCGTTTGGGCAAGTTCATTTGGAACTAACAATTCGATTGTCCTGTTTTTGGCATTTGATTTTTTTATATATCCCTTTTGTTCTAGTTGTGTTAAATGAAATTGAATGGTAGCAGGGGAACTTAGTCCTACTTGACTTCCAATTTCACGAACAGTAGGTGGATAGCCGTTTTTGGCCATAAATTCTTTAATTGCTTGTAAAATATCTGCTTGACGTTTTGTTAAAACATCCATACTTTCCACTCCTTCTGTATTTAATTTACCATACTTTGTGTCAAATGTCAAACAAACGTTCAAATTTTTATTGACACGAACAGTAGTTCGAATTATAATGAGAATACAGTGAGGGAGGAATGAAAGATGTTTGAAGATAAAAAATTTAGAATGGCAGTGATTGGATTATATTTGTTTAGTGCGTTGGCAACTTATTTCTTATCGATTCGAATTGAGAGACTTAACAGTAGTCCAGATACGATGAAAGAAAATGAACGAGTTGTAATGGAATTAGAATAATTTATGGTATAATACATCTAGGTGATTTTATGAAGAAAGTAATTTTAATCGATGGAAATAATATTTTATTTCGGAGTTATTATGCGACTGCATACTCTGGAAATACAATGAAAAATTCCAAAGGATTTCCAACGAACGCTCTTTATGGATTGATTAATATGATTCAAAAGATTATTAAAGAAGAGAATCCAGAGTACATTATGGTTGCGTTAGATAAAGGAAAAACGTTTCGCCATGATGAGTATAAAGATTATAAAGCTGGCCGCATTGAGATGCCGGATGAGTTAAAACAACAGTTTCCAGTTGCTAAGAAACTGTTAAATGCAATGGGAATTACGTATTATGAAGTAGAAAATTATGAGGCTGATGATATTATTGGTACGTTTGCTAAAAAAATTGATGATCCAAACGATGACTTTATCGGTACGATTATCAGTAGTGATAAAGATTTGTTACAACTAATTAGTAAAGAAGTTGAAGTTAAGTTATTAAAACCTACTGGTTTTGTTCGCATGTCAGAGGAAGAGTTTCACAACGTGTATGGTCTCGCTCCAATTCGAATGATCGATTTGAAAGGATTGATGGGAGATTCATCTGACAACATTCCGGGAGTCAAAGGAATTGGAGAAAAAACAGCATTGACGTTACTTCATCAGTACGATACGATTGAGAATCTTTATGACCACATCGATGAAGTAAAAGGAAAAGTAAAAGAAAAGTTGATTGCCGGAAAAGAAAGTGCATTTGAAAGTAAGAAACTGGCAACGATTTATCGCGATGTCCCGGTCGATTTGGACTTTAATAAAATTGTCTACCGAGGTGTCGATACGTTAGCATACATTCAATTATTAGAGGAGTTGGAGTTTTATTCCCTGATTAAAAAAATGGATATTCCGGAAGAAATTGCTAGAGATCAAGTCGTCGTCGATAAGACTTTGGACCGTGTTAAGATTGTCACATCTTTGGATGATATCACTTTAGATGAACCGTATGCTGTCTATTTGGAAGTTTTAGGAGAAAATTATCACAAAGGAACACCGCTTGGATTTGGTGTCTACAATGCTAAAAATGCATTTTATATTCCATTTGATGTTCTGTTACAAAAACCTGATTTCTTTGCTACGAAGACGAAGAAATACACTTACGATTTAAAAAAGATTTTAGCAGTATGTATGTATCATCATTTGTCGTTTGAAGGCTGTAAATACGATTTGATGATTGCCGGATACTTGTTAAATAAGAATGTAAAAAATGACCCGGCATATCTTGCCAACACGTATGGATACGATATTCCATTTTACGATGCGTTTTTTGGTACTGCTGCGAAGCCAAAATTGTACGATGAAGAAGAACTTGCTAAACTTTGTGTCAACAAAGCCAAATTCGTTTATGATACATACGATGACGTAACGGAAGAAATTGAAAAGAACAACGATATCTATTTATTCCAAGCCATCGAGATGCCTTTGGTAGAGGTTCTTGCTGATATGGAAGTGACGGGAATTGATGTCGATCGTGACTATTTGAGTAAGATGGGCGAAATGCTTCAAGAAAAGATGAAAGATATCGAGAATGAAGTGTATCGCTTGGCTGGTACTTCTTTCAATATTCTTTCACCAAAACAATTGGGAGAGGTGTTATTTCAACGACTACAGATTCCATATCCTAAAAAGGTGAAAAACGAAACGTATTCGACTAGCAAAGAAATTTTAGATAAGTTAGTACCGGATTATCCGATTGTCGATTTCATTTTAGATTATCGTACTTATGCAAAACTGTATGCAAATTATACCGTTGGGTTAATTCAAGAGATTGCTAGTGATGGAAAAATTCATACGACGTTTAATCAGACTTTGACGAGAACCGGTAGACTTTCTAGTGAGAGTCCAAATTTACAGAATATTCCAGTTCGGTTGGAACTAGGGAAACTGATTCGTAAGGCATTTTTACCAACTAAAGATGCTGTCTTGATGTCTTCCGATTACAGTCAAATTGAACTGCGGATTTTCGCCCATATGTGTAAAGCACCTAACATGATAGAGGCATTTAAAGAAGACAAAGATATCCATGCTAAAACGGCATCCGATATTTACCATAAACCGATTGAGGAAGTCACAAAAAATGAACGCCGTAGCGCTAAGGCAGTTAATTTTGGTATTATTTATGGTATTAGTAGTTTTGGACTTTCAGAAGATTTGGGCATCGATGTCAAGAGCGCGAAGGCCTTTATCGACGATTATTTGAATACGTTTCCAGGAATTAAGGACTACATGAATCAGGTTGTCAAAGAGGCCCATGAAAAAGGGTACAGTACTACGATTATGAACCGGAAACGAATTATCGATGAATTGAACAATAAAAACTATATGATTCGTCAACAGGGAGAACGCATGGCTCTCAATACTCCAATTCAGGGTTCTGCGGCAGATATTTTAAAGAAGGCTATGGTAGAAATTTATGCAGAATTAAAGAAGAGAAACTTGAAAAGTAAAATGTTAATTCAGGTTCACGACGAACTTGTTTTGAATGTTTATCAAGATGAATTGGATGAAGTGAAAGAACTCGTTCGCAACATTATGGAAAATACGTATCCTTTGGACGTTCCTTTAAAGGTGGATATTGAAACTGGTAGCGATTGGTACGATGCAAAGTAGGAGTGATGTAGTATGCCAGAAAAACCTGAAGTCATAACGGTCGTTAACAGTTTAAAAAGGTATTTACTTGGTAAGACGATTCAAAGTGTCGATGTATTTTGGAATGCGATTATCTCTTATCCGGATGTTCCTACTTTTCAAGAAGAAATTAAACAAGAACAAATTCATGATATTACATGTCGTGGAAAGTGGATTGTCATCTCTTTGACAAATTATCTATTGCTCATTCATTTGCGGATGGAAGGAAAATTTTTCTTTCGCAAAACGGGAACTCCTCGTAGTAAACACGAACACATTTTATTTCATCTAACGGATGGCGAAGATTTTCGTTTTTGCGATACGAGAAAGTTTGGCAGAATCGTATTGGTGTCCAAGGCCGATGCGTATTCTAGAGAACCACTTTGTTCGTTGGGATTAGAGTACTACGATGTAAATTTAACACCTGATTATTTGCTCGAACATTTTAAAACAAAACGAATTCCTATCAAAACAACGTTGTTAGATCAAACCATAATTGCTGGTATTGGTAATATTTACGATGATGAAATTTTGTTTGCTACTAAAATTAATCCGTATCAACCGACTTATCAAATTACTAAGAAGGAAGCAACCGCTATTATCGATGCGACGCGAAGTGTGTTAGATCATGCTGTTTCACTTGGTGGCACGACAATTAAAAGTTTTACTTCTGAAGAAGGCGTACATGGTCTTTTTCAAAACGAACTGCAAATACATGGTATGAAAACTTGTCCGGTGTGTAATACTACTGTTCGTAAGGTCATGATTGGTGGCCGAGGAACTTATTATTGTCCAAAGTGTCAAATATTAAAAAGAAGGAAGAAAAAATGACATTTTCTTCCTATTTTTTACAAAATTATTTCCATTTTTATTGCAGATATGGTAAAATGATTGTGGCTTTTGAAAGGAGAGAATAGTTTAGATGAAAAAGACAAAGATTATATGTAGTATTGGACCTGCTACTCATCCTTGGGAAAAGTTCAAAGGATTAGTAGAGGCTGGTATGAATGTTGCTCGTATTAACTTCTCACACGCAGTGCTAGAAGAAAGAGAAGCAGTTGAAAATTTAGTAAAACGTGCCAATGAAGAATTGGGTGCTAATATTGGAGTATTATATGATACAAAGGGACCGGATTTGAGAACTTGTGAATTTGAAAATGACAAGATTGATTTGGTTGCTGGCAATACGATTCGTATTGTGGAAGAAGATGTTATTGGAAACCAAGAACGCATCTCTTTAAATTACAAGGGAGTTTTAAAAGAATTAAAAGTAGGATCTGTTATTTTATTAGATGATGGATTTTATAAATTAATTGTCACTTCTGTAGAGGCAGATGGAGTTACTTGTGAAATTCAAAATTCTGGAACGATTAAGAGTCGCCGTGGTGTATGCATTCCAGGTGAAAAATTGAATGTTCCATACATTTCTGAAAAAGATAGAGAAGACATTAAATATGCCTGCGATAAAGATGGTGATTACTTAGCTATTTCTTTTGTTAACAGTGCAGATGATGTCAATCAAGTAAGAGAATTATGCAAAGAATTTGGAAAACCAAATATGCCAATTATCTCTAAAGTAGAAACTCAATATGCAATGGATAACCTAGATGAAATCGTAGAAGCATCTGATTACATCATGGTTGCTCGTGGCGATTTAGGTATTGAAACTGGTGTTGAGAACTTACCATTATATCAACAAATGATGATTGACAAATGCCATGCGAATGGAAAAGGTGTCATCATGGCTACACAAATGATGTACAGTATGAAGACGAACATTCGTCCAACGAATGCTGAAGTAACTGACGTTGCCAATGCTGTTCTTGCTGGATGCGATGCCATCATGACAAGTGATGAAACGACGATTGGTCAATATCCAGTTGAAACCATTCAAACGATGACTTCTATTTGTGAGAACGTTGAAAGAATTACAAAATACAATTTGAGTGAATACAAATTAAGAGGAACTGAAATCCATAACACGATTGCAAAATGTGCAGTTGACGCAACAATCGAATTGCCTGTTAAGGCAGTTGTCGTTTCCACTCTTACAGGTAAAACGGCTTTGGATATTTCTTCTTTACGTCCAAACTCATTTATCATTGCAACCGTTACAGATCCAAAGGTTGCTCGTAGTTTAGCATTAAAGTGGGGCGTATATCCAAAATTAGTTCCATTCTTTGATAACACAGATGACATCGTTAATGAAGGAATCAAAGCTGCTAAAGAAGCGATGCATTTACAAGAAAACGATATCGTTGTTGTCGTTGGCGGATTCCCAAAAGAAGCTCATACAAACTTTATGAAAATCGAAGAAATTACAGCGTAGTTTCTTCTTTTTTGTTGATTCCTCATATTGACTTTTTTTAGTGATTTTTTATATAATAAATATATAGAATAGGAGTGGGCAATATGGGTATGATTGGTGTAGATGGAAGAGAGGTTTTGGAGTCTTTTCGACCTGAGACTGTTTTTTCATTGGATGATTTAGAAATGAAAGATTTGACGGTTCGCGCTAAAAATACAAACGGATTATATCATCAATATTTTCAAGGGTTACTGGGATTTGCACAAACGTGCGAGTTAGCTACCGGTATTTTTTCTGGACAAGATTTAGATGCTCAAAAAAATATTGAACCAAGACAAGATTTATATAATGGTTTATCTGATGCAATCATAAATTCTTTAGTTGTTGGAATTGACCAAAGTTTAAATTTGGGAACCATTTATCAGCTGGCAAGTCAAAAATATCCTGATTCTTTTGCAACGAAAGAAGACTATCTATATGCATTACAACTTGCTTTATTTGGAAAGTTTGATGAGAAATCTTTGCAGTATGTTCCTGATCCAGACATCTCTACAAATCCTTCGATGGATTGGCATTGCCGCGTTGTAGGAGATTATGCTTCTTGCTTAAAATCACTTATCGATGTGTTTGGTACAGATAACGTACGGAGTGTCGTTACTCCAGGTCTTTATGAGGTATCGCAGAAAAGAGAATCTTCTGATTCTGTAAAAAGTCGTTAGAAACCTAGTGGTTTCTTTTTTTCTGTGATACAATATTGCATATGAGGTGTGAACATGACAATTTTTCAATATATCAAAAAGTATGGTGCCTTTTCTTTTAAACAAAAACCATTTAACGAAGTTGATAACGTTATCTTATCGTTTTTAGCATATTTAGAGTTTCCAGATCAACTGGAAGATGGAATTACTCTTCAATCGTTTGGCACTTCTTTATTAGAAGATGATGAACGAGTTAAAAAGATGAAACAGGATATTTTATCTGTTAGAGGAAGTTTGAAGTTATTAAAAGCTGTCTATCAACAGAAACGTTACCGGGAGTTACAGTTGTTTTATCGGGAACAGGAAATTACAGAAACATCCCAGTTTTCTGCCATTACATTCCGATTTCCAGATGGTGTTTGCTATGTTGCGTTTGAAGGAACCGATGCGATGATTAGTGGGTGGCGTGAGGACTTGGAGATGGCGATTCAATTTCCTGTTGAGGCTCAAAAAAGAGCAATTTCTTATTTGAATCGTCACTTTACGTTTGGACATGCACCATTAATTGTAGGAGGACACTCAAAAGGTGGACATTTGGCTTTGGTCGGTTCCATGTATGCGAATTTTCTTGTTCGTCGGAAAATTCAAAAAATTTACAGTAACGATGGGCACGGTTTGATGGATTTTGTTTATCGTTCGCCACTATATAAAAAGATTAAGGAACGTTATGTACACATCATTCCGAATTATGCTTTCGTGGGTATTTTGTTGCGAAACGATCCCGATTATGAGGTGGTGTCTTCTTCTCATATCGGATTGGAAGCACATTATGCCCTTTATTGGGTTGTAGAAGAAGATCATTTTAAGAGGACAAGACTAAGTAAATTTAGTAAGATTTTAGAACAGGGTTTTTCTACTTGGCTCAATCAGTATTCTTTAGAAGAACGACAGCAGTTTGTCGATGATGTCTTTTTGGTATTTGAACAAAGTGATATCAATAGTTTGATTGACGTCAAAAAGTCTTTTACCAGCACTTTGAAACTGATTCGTTCTTCCGTTTTGGTTAGTGATCACGTTAAACAGATGATCAAAGAACTCATTACGATTTTAAACCAAGCTGGGGCTGATCATTTTGGCGAAAAAGTAGCAATGGAAAAGAAAGAAGGGGAACTTTATGAAGCGGATTATTTATAATGCCGATCAAGTATCGGAGAAAGAGGTAACGGATTCGGTCGTGCGAGTCAAGGCCATTTTAATTAATTCATTAGATGAAGTATTGTTAGGATACAGTTATCATCAATATCAGTTTATCGGTGGTCATGTTGAAGAAGGGGAAACACTAGAGAGTGCAATTAGTAGAGAAGTATTAGAAGAGACGGGAATTTTGTTAGATACCAATACTTTAGAACCGGATGCAGTTATGATTGGATATATCAAAGATTGGCCAAGCGACGGTAGACACACGAAGACGATGATTTATTATTTTGTGATTCGTACGGATCAAGAACCGGATATTCACAAAGTTGCTTATACATCTCACGAAAGCAAAGGTAAATTTGAACTCCGGATGATTCCATTAAAGGATTTAAAACAAGAACTTACGTACAATGCCGACATTTATGAAATGGCACGCGGTATTGCCAAAGAGATGATCATGATGTTAGATAAATTAGGATTGGTCAAATAAAAAGCCATCTGCTAGTTAGCGGTGGCTATTTTTTTAGTATGTCATAATACGTGTATAACTTTTGAACGTTGTTTTCTAAGAAGAAATAGTGAGCGATATATGGTACAAATAAAAGAACTAGGATTGCTGTTAGTAGATACAGTTCAATGTGGCAGGAGATGATTGCGGCTAAGAATGTCATTAAACTGAAAGTTCCTGTAAACATCGTTACAATTAGATGGACAAATCGTTCGTGTTGGAAAAATCCAATTTTTACTTTTAAATCTTCTAAGATTTCTTCACGATTGGTTATTTTTTTCTGTTTGGTAATTTCGTCTAGTTCTGTGATATACTTTTTTAACATATTTTTCATATTGTCTCCTTTTCATAAATCGGTTTGGTTTGATATTCTTGTTTAGCATTTTGTTCGTGTATTTGATAGATGTTAGTTACTTGGGATTCTAGTGTAAGCATACCACTTTCGATTTCTTTGTATCTGGATACGAGTGGAAGTGGAGTACTATCCTTTATTTCATGAAGATATTGTTTTCCTTTTTTTGTAAATCCCAGAATTCGAATATAAGTTGGTGTTTGAAATTGTATTGCCATCTCTTTTTTGTATCCGCATAAAATATAGAGAAGAGTACGCGATAGTCGTTGGTAAGTATAATTCTTGGTTTTGATTGTTTGAATCAGTTCGTCGGTGGTTTTTACATTTGGAATTGCGGTTTGAATTTTGTTTGCTAAACTTTTATCGACACCGTGAAAAGAATCTAATGTTTGCCAAGATGAATACACTTGATATTTAAGGTAAGGAAAGTAGTCTTCTTTCTTATGAAGGATACAATTTTTTAAGGATTCTTTTGGAATGTAATTGGTGATGTCCATTTGATTTTCCATGGCATGGCGAATGCTTGTCGCACTGGCAATCGTTCCTTTGGGTAAGGTTTTACTGTGATAGGAATTGGTTCTCCTAATGGGAACGGGTGTGATATTTGCTTGTTGTAAGATGATTTCTTTTAAATAACTAATTCCTAAAATATCGTTAGGACTTCCAATCTCATAACCGGTCAACTCTTTGGTGACTGTTGCCAGTGCCTTTGGATAAGAGATGCCCGTCTTTAGCACTTCTTTTACTTTTTGATCGAATGTTTCGTTGTGAATTTGAATGCGCGCTACTTTTTGTAGGGCTTTTAAATCGTTCGTTTCACTACCGAATGCTAAGTGACTAATCTGTAGTGCATTCAATATTGTAATGGCTCCTCTTGCAAATAAGTCGGCACTTGCGGTAGCAAAGGGAAACGGTAACTCTACTACCAAATCGACACCGTTTTGTAATGCTACTTTTGTCCTATCCCATTTGTTTACAATAGCAGGTTCGCCACGTTCTGTAAAATTTCCACTCATGACGACAATGATTGGATACTCTGGAAACATCTTCTTAATCTCTTGAATTTGATAGGAGTGCCCGTTATGAAAGGGATTGTATTCTGCGATAATTCCTACTGCTTTCATTTTTATCACCAATTGTATTATATCATCGATGACGCAATCTAGCCATTAAAAAACGTTGCAAAATATCGATTATTAATGTATAATGTTAATGCTGGCAGGTGATTAGATGGATTTAACAAAACTACTAAGTAACGTCACAAACAAAATCGATGTGGATGAGGTAGTCGTATTTCCAAAAGAATATTATGAGAATACGGATATCGTCGAATTGAAACCCGTTCACGTTACGGGAACGATTCATAAGAACTACAACGATGAAATCATTTTGAATCTAGATGCCGATGGAAACATGGTTTTAGAAGATGCAATCTCTTTGGAACCAGTTTTATATCCATTTCAGGTTCATTTGGAGGATGAAGTGATTGAAAATGCGAAAATTAATGAAAAATCACTTGATATTATGGAAATTTTGTGGCAAAATATTGTTTTAGAGATTCCACTAAAGTACACCAAAGTGGAAGATGTTCATTCTTACCATGGTGACGGCTGGAAAGTGATAAGCGAAGAGGATGCGAGACAAAGAGAGAATCCTTTTCAAGATTTAAAGAATAAATTAGGAGAGGAGTGATTTAGATGAAGTTCAATATTCAATTGTTTGCTGTACCTTTTCACAGAGTATCAAAAAGCAGAAAGAGATTAAGAAGAAGTCACAACGCTTTGACAGCAGTTGGAACAGTAAAATGTCCAAACTGTGGCGAAATGATCAAACCTCATAGAGTATGTCCAAAATGTGGATTCTATAAAGGTAAAGAAGAAATTAAAATGACGAAAGAAGAAGCAAAATAGGCTTTCTTCTTTTTTGTTAGACAAGTTTCGACTTGTCTTTTTTTTATACTGTTCTAAAAGGAGAAATTGTGATTATTCATTATTATGAAAATATATGTGGATTTAGTTCTATTTACCAATTTTGTTTTGGATTTGATTTTGCTTTTGAGTGTTTGGAAGATTCGTAAGAAAGAGACCAAACTGAAAAGAATATTCTTTAGTGCTTTTTTAGGGGCTCTTTCGATTTTATTGTTGTTTTTGCCACTTACGAAACTCAGTTTATTTTGTTTTAAAGTGCTCGTCAGTTTCTTGATGGTGTTTGTAGCATTTCCATTTGGAGAAGTAGATGATTTTTTAAAGGATGTCGTTTGTCTTTATGCCACTAGTGTCTTTTTGGGAGGAAGTCTATCTTTTTTATCATCCGTATTCGGAACAGATCAGAAAGGCCTCGTGTTTTTATCCGATGGCATGCCGTTTTCTCTTACTGTCGTGTTATGTATCAGTCCGATTATTCTCTCCGGATTCGTTCGCTTTTATCGGAGAACGAAACGAGATGCAGAGTTTTTACGAGTTTTAGAATTTGAACTTTTTGGTAAAAAATACAAAATGAATGCATATATTGATACTGGTAATCAACTACAGTATTTTGGTCATTCCGTTATCTTACTTTATATACCGAACTTTTCGTGGTTACCACAATTTTATATTCCATACGAAAGTGTCGCTGGAAGTGGTGTATTAAAAGCCTATAAAGTCAATGTTCGGATTAATCATCAGTCCTATTCCAAACGAATTGTTGCGATTGTCAATCAACCTTTTAAGGTATCCTCGGCTAAGGCAATTTTACCAGCAGAGTTTCTATAAGTTGTGTTAACTATTTTAGTTTCTATAAGCGGTTTTGGCTATTTTATTGTTCAAGTTTCTATAAGTAGTATTGGTTATTTTATTATTTTAGTTTCTATGAGTCGACAAATTATATGGGTTTGTTATGTTACTTTGAAAATAGGAGGATAAATTATGATTGGATTTTATTTTTTGATTAGTCGTATTTTTGGTTTTATGAATCAGATTCTTTATGTTGGGAGTAATGATTCTTTACCGGAACCTCTTTCGAAAAGTGAAGAGGAATTCTGTTTGGTTATGGCCGAAGATGGAGATTTGTCGTGCCGAGATCGTTTGATTGAGCACAATCTTCGCTTGGTTGTCTTTTTGGCAAAGAAATACGAGAATACTGGTGTCGACTTAGAGGACTTGGTCAGCATCGGTACCATCGGTCTCATCAAAGGAATTAAGACGTATCGCATGGATAAGAACATTAAACTTGCGACGTATGCATCTAGGTGTATCGATAATGAAATTTTAATGTATTTACGAAAGAATAAGAAAGTTCGTGCGGAAGTTTCGATTGACGAATCTTTGGCATACGATGCGGATGGTAATGAACTTCGGTTGGAAGATGTGCTGGGTACTCCTCAAGATTTGGTAACAAAAGCACTAGAAAGTAAAACGGAAAAGAATTATTTATTACATGAAATTATGAAACTTCCCGAACGGGACCGTAAGATCATGATGATGCGGTACGGTCTTTTGGGAGAAAAAGAGTTGACGCAGAAAGATGTCGCTTTAAAATTGGGAATTAGTCAATCTTACATTTCTAGAATTGAGAAGAAAGTAATTCGTAAACTGAAGAATAGTGTAAAGTGCTGACAAGCACTTTTATTTTTTGTCAATTTTCGTCAAATTTCAAAAAATGCTTTCCCTATGGTTCATTCCGTGATAAACTGTTAATGATAGAAAGAGTTAATGGAAGGTGGATTTTTAGATATGATGGGTAGTATTTTAGGAAATAATATCTCGAATGAAATATATTTTGTCTATGGCTTAATCGCAGTTGTATTAATTCTAATCGTTGTGATCTTAGTGATGGACCATCAAGCCAAAAGACGTCTTCATAAGAATTTATTTAACAATAAAGTATTGCGCAAAAATCTAAAACACTTGGAAGAAACCGGAGAACTTCCGGTTGTTGCACCGAAAAAGAAAGAAGAGAAACCATTCATTCCGATTACGAAGGTAGAACCGATTGTATTGAAATCTTCTAAAAAGCAGAATCAGACGTTGGATCCTGTCGATTTTGCAACGAGTTTTCAAGAACCAGTTCAACCAGTTAAAAAGGAATCTGTCGTTTCTGCTCCTTCTACACCAAAAGTTTCTGTTTCTATGAGTAGTTCTGAGACTGAGAAACGTGAGCCTGCTGTAACAGTTCCAAAGCAGACTACGGATCGTCCGGTTTTAGAAGAATTCAAGATGCCGAAACCAGTTCCAAAAATTAAGCCTGTAGAGGTTGCACCTGAAAAACCAATGCCATCTCCTAAGAAAACTGAGATTCCAGATGTCGAAATTCTAGACTTTGCGACAGAAGAGCCTCGCAGTCTATACCAGACTCGAATTACCATGCCGGAAATTCCGGTTTTGGCTCCGGAACCAGCAACTCCTTCTAGACCCAAACCATACGAGGGAAAAATTCCTAGTTATTTCGATGAAATACCTAGAATTATTCAAGATACACCAACTCCTAAGATTTCTGTTGAACCGGAATCTGTTGAAGTCTTAAAGGTTGCACCGAAAGTATCTGATAAGAAGCGTGAAGAACTAAAAGAACTTGCGAGACAGAGTCAAATTGATTATATCGAGGAAGACGATGCTCTAGAGAAAACGCAAGCTCAATTAGAGATTGAAAAAATTACTTCTCTTCTAGAAGATAATGAGGAAAGCGATACTTTGATTGAACAGACTATGTTCGAGAAAGAACAGGAAGCTAGTGCTATCATCAGTATGGATGAGTTAATGAAACGCAGTGACGAACTTTACAATGCGAATGAGCGGATGCAATATTTAGCTGAGGAAGATTCGCCAATTACGATAGAAGAATTAAAACGTAAAGTGGAAAAGGAACATGCCGCTTCAATTCGTGTCGATTTAAATCAGGAAGATGTCAAGAAAGAAAGAGACGATACGCGTAGGTATCGGGCTACTTCTATCATGGCTTCTATCTACGCACCTGATGGAACGACAGACGATATTGAAACGATTTAGGATTACCTTTTGCGTAATCTCTTTTTCTTTGGTATAATAAGTTCCGCAAAGAGGTGGAAGTATGAAAGTTGCCATTCAATCATTGGGTTGTAAAGTAAACCTATACGAGAGTGAATATATTACCGATCAGTTTCAAAAAGCTGGTTATGAAATTGTACCATTTCAAGAGATTGCTGATGTCTATATCATCAATACGTGTTCGGTTACGAATACGAGTGATGTAAAGAGCAGAAAGGTAATTCATCAAGCGATACGAAGAAATCCCGATGCTTGTATTGTAGCAATCGGGTGCTTTATCGAAGCAAATCACGATTACCATGAAGATGGTGTCGATATTTTGCTTGGAAATGCAAATAAAAGTAAGGTTTTAGAATATGTCGAACGATATTGGCAAACGAAACAAAAGGCCAATTATTTTGTGACGCCGATTCCGGAAAAATTTGATGATATGACGATGTCTACCTTTTTGGGGCGGACTAGGGCTTTTATCAAAATTCAAGATGGGTGTGAAAATTTTTGCTCGTATTGTATCATTCCATACGTACGGGGGAAGTGTCGGAGTAAGAATTTTCAGACCGTTTTAGAGGAAATTCAAAATTATGTACAACACGGCTATAAAGAAGTCGTTTTAACTGGCATTCATACTGGTAACTATGGTGTCGATTTGGGAACTGATTTTGCGGCTTTATTACGAGAAATCGTAAAAATTAACGGGTTAGTACGTCTACGGATTTCTTCGATTGAAATTACGGAACTGACGGATGAAGTGTTGCAAATTATTCGGGACAACGATGTCATTGTCGATCACTTACACATTCCATTACAGGCTGGATCTGATAAGATTTTGCGTCTGATGAACCGAAAATACGATTTGGCATATTTTAAACAGAAGATGGAGCAAATTCGAGAAATTCGACCAGATATTTCGCTTACCACGGATATCATTGTCGGATTTCCTTCTGAGACAGAAGAGGATTTTCAAGATACTCTTTCTTTTGTGCGTGAAGTTCAGTTTTCTAAAGTACATGTTTTCCCATATTCTAGGCGAAGTGGAACTGTAGCAGCCGATATGGCAGAACAAGTACCAGGAGATGTGAAGAAAGATCGTGTCAGAAGATTACTTGCGTTATCAAAGGAACTGGAAACGGAGTATATGAAAAAGTTTATCGGAAAGACTCTTCCTGTTTTAATGGAAGTAAACCGTACCGATTATTCACTCGGACACACTAGTAACTATTTATTAGTGAAAGTGCCGGGAGAGTATCAGAGTGAGGATTTAGTCGATATGACCATCACCGATGTTTCTTATCCATATTGTCTAGGAGAAGTGTCAAGGAGCGAGTAATTCTTTGACTTTTTTTCTGTTCCTCGTTACAATGAATAATAGAGGGTGATATAAATGAACGATGATAAAGGATTTGAACGTGAAGATTACGAATTTTATTTGGATTCTAAACGACCTAGACCAGCTGTTGTATCAGGACCAGAATCGCTGCAGAAGCCGGTTTCTATTGACCGTGAGTTAGCACGCGATAGAAGTGTTTCTAGTACAAAAAAGGGTGTTCCTGCAACCAGAAAGAAAAAGCAAGTAAGTAATGATAAACAAAAGCGTTTGATGGCAGTTGTTGCAACTGTATTAGTAGGAAGTGGCATTGCAATTGGCGCTTTTGCTACTAATCAAGTACGGGATTTTAAAGAACGATCAGATACGTATGATGCGATGATTGCGACGGTTCAAAGAGAATTAGGAGATGCGCTGGACTCAAAAGAAGAACGGGCACTTGCATACGACGCGATTGCTTCTAGTTTCGGCCTTGATTTGAGCGATAATCAGGATTCTGATTACATCATCTATATGACCGAACATGCATTTCCAGATGAAGATGCCGATTTCGTTGTCATGGGCGATTTAGCAGGTTGTGATGATTATACAACGTTGTGTTATCAACATGGATACACGAGAGCAACGAGCGACGCGGGTGATCGGATTCCAGATATGAATGTTTACTATAATTACATGCAGGCGGAAACCGAACGTGTCATCGACCATTTGCAAGATGCTGAGAAAGAGGTGACGAAATAATGACTGAAGTAGAAGTAGTCACTTTAGAAGATGGAAAAGATTATACCGTTGTAAAAGAAAAGCAACTAGATGGGATTACTTACTTATATTTGGTAAGTGATGATGAAGAAGTTGCCATTCGGAAGGTCGAAGCTATTAATGGAATCGATATGATCGTGACACTGGATACAGATGAAGAGTTCGATAAGGTCGCAGAAGCATTTCGTGATTAGAAGAGAAATCTTCTTTTTTTATTCAAAAGTTTGTTAAATAAGGTATAATAATAGTAGGAGTTGGGAAGTTCTATGGAAGAGTGGATTAAAGGAAACTTTAGAAAAAGTATTTATCAAAATGAATCCGGTTATGTAATCGGAATTTTTAAAGTGAAAGAAGCATCTTCCGAGAGTCTTATCAATTACGTTGGTAGAACGATTACGTTTACTGGTTATTTTAGTGATTTGAATACGAATGATACATACCTTTTTTATGGCAAAGAAATTATTCATGAGCGTTATGGAAATCAGTTTCAAGTGAATCATTACGAAGTGGTGTTGCCGGAAGAAAAAGACGGGATTGTCGAATTTTTATCTTCTGAGTTATTTAAAGGATTGGGTGAGAAAAAAGCGAAAACTATCGTCGATGTATTAGGTCGCGATACGTTAAAGATTATTTTAGAGACACCTTCTAATTTGTTGCTTGTGCCGGGAGTAAATGAGAAATTAGCGGGTCAAATTCACGATACATTAGAGTCTTATCAGAACAGTTACGAGACCATTATTTGGCTTTCTTCGTTGGGCTTTTCTTCGAAAGATGCGATTCGGATTTACAATCGTTATCGCAGTATGACAAAAGATAAAGTGGAAGAGAACATCTACCGATTGACGGAAGACTTTGAAGATATTACGTTTTCTAAAATCGATCCGATTTTCTGCTCGATGGGAAATCAAAGAGACGATACGAGGAGAATTCAAGCGGCGATTTTGTTTACGACGGATGAAGTTTGCAACTTGTATGGCCACAGTTACTTGTTAAAGGAAGAGATGTTTCAATATGTCGTCAGGGCTTTGAAAAACCAAATTGCTCCGTCTGAATTTGAGAATGCTTTAAACACATTGTTAACGGATGCTAAGATGATAAAGCGAGAAGAGAAATACTATCTTGCTAAAATGTTCGATGCGGAAAAGATGATTGCGACGAGATTTCGTTATTTATCGAATTTATCTAAGGTATCCTGTGACGATATTGAGCCACTTATCGAAAGTTTGGAGGGGGACCTTTCGATTTCTTACAATCAGGATCAAAAGCGGGCGATTGAGACTGCTCTTACCAATCATTTGACTGTCATCACCGGTGGACCTGGTACTGGTAAAACGACGATTATCAAAGCGATTACTAGAATTTATCAGATGCTTTATCATTGTTCTTATCAAGATATGGAAGAAGAGGTTGCTCTTCTTGCTCCAACTGGACGAGCAGCCAAACGAATCAGTGAAGCAACTCTCATGCCGGCTCAAACGATTCATCGTTTTTTAAAGTGGAATAAGGAATTAAATCGATTTGCCGTGAACGAGTATGCAAAAAGTGACGTTCGTTTTGTCATCATCGATGAAGCGTCGATGGTCGATACGTATTTGTTTGATCATCTTTTAAAAGGTCTCAGCGTGCAGACGCGTATCGTTTTAGTAGGAGATGCCAATCAGTTACCGAGTGTCGGACCTGGAGAAGTATTAAAAGATACGATTGAAAGTGGCGAAGTGACAGTCGTCAAACTAAATGAACTTTATCGGCAAGGAGAAGATTCTAACATCATTTCTCTTGCATACGACATCAATCGTGGTGTTGTAAACGACTCTATTTTTAATCAACAACCGGATTTGACGTTTATTCCGTGTGACTCGATGGTTGTAAAAGAAAATTTGATGAAGTACTGTATTTCGTTAAAAAAAGAACGTACGGATTTTCAAGTTTTGGCACCAATGTATAAGACGATCAATGGAATCGACAATTTGAATTTAATTTTGCAATCGGTCTTTAATCCAAAAGATTCTAGAAAGAATGAAATTATTATCAACGGGATTACATTCCGTGAAGATGATAAAGTAATCGAACTTTCCAACATGCCAGAAGAAAACATTTTCAATGGCGATATCGGATATATTGCATCGATTAAAAACGGAGAACACAAAGAAGTGCAAATCGATTTCGATGGCAATGTCGTCAAATTTACACCATCGAATTTTAATAAATTTAAACATGCGTATGCAATTTCGATTCATAAAAGTCAAGGTAGTGAATTCGACACGGTCATCATGCCAATTGTAAAAAGTTACAACAAAATGTTGTATCGAAAGTTGATTTACACTGGTGTTACAAGAGCCAAAAAGAAATTGGTCTTAATTGGTGAAATCGATGCACTCGATATGGCAGTTCAAAATAATTTGTCGGATGAACGCAGAACCTCTTTAAAAGAAATGCTAAATCGTCGTATAAAGTAGTTGCTTTTTCGTCATAATAAGAATGATACCAAAAGAAAGGATGATTCAATATGAAAAAATCAATGGTACCATTTGTGGTGTTGGGTGCTATGACAACAGTTGGTGTGGCATCTTACATGTACTTGAAAAATCACAAGGAAATCATGGCAAAAGCAAAATGTATGATTAAAGGTATGCAAAACGATTTAGATGATATGATGTCTAATTAAGAATGAACTCTAACACTCGTTAGAGTTTTTCTTTTCCAAAAAGGTCACATTTTGTTAGAAATCGAGTAAAGTATCATAGGCGAAATCAAAATTATATGTTATAATCGTAGGGTAGGAGGAACTCTTTATGGAAAATAAAAATGAACGTTTAGATATGCGAAGACTGAATGAAGTAATCAAATTATCTCGGCACATTTTAAATATCATGTTGGTTTTGATGATTGTTGGTGTCGTTTATATTGTCACGAAAGTTTTTCAAGATTGGCATGTATTGTCTGCAGTTGGCAGTTTTTTAGGAATTTTATCGCCACTTTTTATCGGTCTTGTCATCGCTTGGTTATTTGAACCATTTGTTACTTATCTTCATCAAAAGGGAGTTAACCGAATTTTAGGTTCCGTTTTCACTTTCTTTATTTTCTTTTTAGTATTAGCAGGAATCGGTTTTCTAATTGTACCGACATTTACTGCTCAGATTAACGATATTGCTAGTTCAATTCCGAATTTGGTTAATAGTGTAACCGATTGGATCAATGGTGTGTTTACGAGTCTAAGCAATACGACCGGATACGATTTGACATCTGTTCAACAGAATGTGTTTGATGTGATCAATCAATTTGGAACGTCACTTGCGACTGGTTTACCGGATATGACATTCCGTTTCGTTAAAGGTTTCTTGAGTGGCGGAGTCACATTGGTATTCGGTTTAATCATCGGATTTTATATGTTGTACGATTTTCATAGTGTCAAATCTCACATTAAGATGTTGATTCCTGCCAAATATCGTCCGACTTCGATTTCTTTGTTAAAACGAATCGACCGGACTCTTCGTAACTACATTCAAGGTACGTTGATGATCATGGCATTGTTGTTTATCTTACAGTCCGTCAGTTTGAGTTTGGTTGGTATCAAAGCACCACTTGTGTTTGCATTATTCTGTGCGATTACAAATATTATCCCATACGTAGGACCTTGGATTGGGGCGATTCCAGTTGTCATCGTTGGATTTACATCTGGGCCAATTACCGGCATTCTGTCTATCGTTGCTGTTGTCGTTGCTCAATCTGTAGAGAACTATTTCTTACAACCGGTTGTCATGGGTAAGACAATGAAATTACATCCGGTAACAGTTATGGTTGGGTTATTGATATTTGAACATTATTTTGGTATAATAGGTATGATTTTAGCAACTCCAATTATTTCTATTTGTAAGTTGCTAATTGAATTTGCCAATGAACGGTATCACTTCATGGATGTGATTACCCATAATAATCATGAAAAGACTGCGATAAAAGAATAGTAATAAAATTAGAAAGTATAGAGAGTCTAGGATGGTGGAAGCTAGATGTTTCGGTTTTATGAATGCTACTTTTGGAGTTTGAGCATTTGCTCCGGCATAGCCGTTATCAAAATTAAGATCTAATTAGGATGGTACCGCGAAGATTTCGCTCCTATAATTAGGTCTTTTGTTTATGTGGAGGGATTTTATGCAACTGTATTTAATTAGTGGTAAAATTAAAACTGGTAAAGATACTTGTGGTAAATTTTTACAAGAAGAATATCAAAAAATCGGTAAAACTTCTTGTATTTTACCGATGAGTGGGCCGCTCCGAGAGTATGCCAAAAACTATTTTGGATGGGATGGCAGAGATGAGACGAAACCTAGAGAGTTACTACAACAGTTAGGCACGGAAGTTATCCGTGAAAAACTCCACAAAGATACGTTTTTAATCGATCGAGCGATAGAGGATATCGAAATCTTATCATTGTATTTTGACGTCATTATCGTAACGGGGATTCGCAGAAAAGAAGAAATCGATTCTTTAAAAGTAAAATTCCCTGGTGCGATTAACATCCATATGATCCGTTCACTCGATTATTCTGATTTATCAGATGCATCGAAGAACCATTATACCGAGCATGCACTCGATGCGTATCAAAATTATGATTATTGTATGAAGAACCTAAGTTTAGAAGAACTTCGAAGTAAAATAGAACAAATTGTGAAAGAAAGAGGTAGTGACAATGAAAAAAATGACTAGTACAGAAATTCGAAATATGTGGTATGAGTTCTTTGTAGAACACGGCCATAAGAGGGTAGAAAGTGCGCCGTTGATTCCTAAGGACGACGACTCTTTGTTATGGATCAATGCTGGTGTTACACCGCTTAAAAAATACTTTGATGGTAGAGTTGTGCCGGATTCCAAACGACTTGTAAACGTGCAGAAATGTATTCGTACGAACGATATTGAAAACGTTGGACGTACTTCTCGTCACCAAACTTTCTTTGAGATGATGGGAAACTTTTCAATCGGGGATTACTTTCGAAAAGAAGCGATTACGATGGCCTATGAACTTCTAACTAGTGAAAAGTGGTTTGGTATTCCAAAGGAACTTCTTTATGTAACGATTTATACGCACGATGAAGAATCTTTTGAAGTTTGGACTTCACTAGGATTAGATCCTTCTCATATCGTTCGTCTAGAAGGAAACTTCTGGGAAATTGGCGAAGGTCCATGTGGTCCAGATAGTGAAATCTTCTATGATCGTGGAGAACGATTCGATGCGGATGGAACTGCTTTTACAAAATTTAAAAACGATGAAGATCAAGATCGATACGTTGAAATTTGGAATAACGTATTTAGTCAATTTAATGCTGAAAAAGGTGTCAAACGCGAAAATTACAAAGAACTTCCTCACAAGAACATCGATACTGGTGCCGGATTAGAGCGTTGGGCATGTATTTTCCAAGGTGTCGATACGAACTTCGATACCGATTTATTCCAACCGATTATTAAGAAAATTGAAGATATTTGTGGCACGTTATACAATGGTGAAATGGCATTTAAAGTTATCGCTGATCATGCCAGAGCCATTACGATGGCATTATCTGACGGGGCAGTATTTGAAAATACAGGTCGCGGTTACGTTTTAAGAAGACTATTAAGAAGAAGTGTTCGTTACGGTAAGAAGTTAGGAATTAACGAACCGTTCGTCTGGAAATTAGTCGATACTGTAATCGATACGATGAAAGAATCTTATCCTGCCTTATTAGAGACGGAAAGTCAAGTCAAAGTATTGGTTTTAGATGAAGAAAACTTGTTCTACGACACGCTTGCTGCCGGTGAACATCGTTTGGAAGAATTGATGAAGAAACATCAAGATACGAAAGAGATTTCAGGTAAAGAATTATTCAAGTTGTACGATACGTACGGCTTCCCATTTGAACTTGCAATGGAATACTTGGAAGAAGCATCTTATACGACGAATCAGCAAGAATTCGATGCTTGCATGGCAGAAGCAAAAGAACTTGCAAAGAAAAGTGCTAAGAAAGAATCTTCTATGAATTTACAAAATCAGGCTTTGCTAGAGTTTACGACACCATCTACATTCGTATATGGAAAATACAAAGTCAAAGGAAAAGTTACAGCAATTATCAGTAATGATGATATGACGGACTCTATCGATAGAGATGGTTATGTCATCTTCGATCAGACTTGCTTTTATGCGACATCTGGTGGTCAAGTTGCCGATACTGGTATGATTACATGCAAGAAATTTAAAGCCCGTGTTTTAGATGTATTCAAAGGTCCAAATGGACAAAATATTCACAAAGTAAAAATCTTATCTGGAACAATCCATGTCGGCGATGAAGCGGATTTATTAGTCGATAAAGATAGAAGACTTCGCATCGAGTGCAACCATTCTTCCGTTCACATCTTACAAAATTCTTTACAAGAAGTACTAGGTGATACAGTTCATCAAGCTGGTTCTTACGTCGATGAAAATTATTTGAGATTCGACTTTACTTATCCAGGTAAAATTACGGATCAAGAAATTTTAGATGTCGAAGCACTTGTAAACGATACGATCAAAGCACAGATTGAGACAGAGACAGAAATTATGAGTTTGGAAGATGCTAAGAAAACGGGTGCAATGGCATTGTTCGATGAAAAATACGGCGATGAAGTACGCGTTGTAACGATTGGAAACTCTAAGGAATTATGTGGTGGAACGCACACATCCAATACTCGCAACATCGGGTCTTTTGCCATTACGAACTTGGAATCAAAAGGAAGTAATGTCTACCGTGTTCAAGGAGCAACTGGTAATGAAGTAGAACACGCTCTATACGTTGCTATCAAACCGTTTAGTGATGAAAAGATTAAACAATTATTAAAGGCAAAAGAAATCTTGACACTTGCCAAAGCAGAAGGTATCGTTTTAGACTTCGATCCGATTATCGAAAATCCAGTTCCAACTTCTTACAAGGATGTTTTACATGAAAAGAACGAACTAGGATATGTCTTAGATGAAGTGAAGAGACTCGATAAAGAATACAAAGCTGCTCGTGAAAAGAAGGCTTTGGGAGATGTCGATTCTTATGTCAACGAAGCGTTTGCTATGACTGGTATCGATGGCAAAGGTTTGGTTATGAAAGTATTATCAAAAGACACAAAGATTTTAAAAGATGTCGCTGATGAATGCTTGAATCGTTTGGGTACAGGATTCATATTCTTTGCCAATGTCGATGTCGACAAAGTAACGTTTGTTGCACGTAGTAACATCTCCTTATCTGCTTCCGATATGGTCAAGGATGCTTGTATGCTACTTGGTGGTAACGGTGGTGGTAGCAAGACATTTGCTACTGGTGGTGCTAAAAACTCTGCTAAAGTAGATGAAGTATTATCTAACATCAAACAGAAGTTAGAATCCTTCAAAGGGGAAGAAAACTAGTTATTTTAGAGATTGAGAGCGATATAATCGTTCTCTTTTTATATACTAGAAATTTGCTTTGCATATGAGAAAAAGCGTATCGGAATAGAAAAATGTAAAAAAATTTATATTTTACTTGACTAGCGTACATTTGTTTGATATATTCTTGTTAACTGTGAACGAAAAAGGAGGTGTGGATAGCATTCATATGTATAAAAGTTATCAGTTTTATTTCAAAAATTAAAGAATGCTAGAAAATATTTTATCCATCAAATAACTAAAAAACTAGTATTAGAAAATGATATCATAGTAAGTGAAACATTAAAGGTAAAAGAGATGCTGGAAGAAAAGAAGATTTCCAAGTTTTTAAGTGATGCCAGTTTATCTAAGATCTGTAGTGTTT